>Ga0209831_1000050_pt1 | contig 92143 bp, 84 predicted proteins | sample Maine_Asex4_meta_FD_187451 | JGI IMG/M metagenome (GOLD analysis project Ga0209831, IMG submission 187451) | Marine algal microbial communities from Maine, USA - Maine_Asex4_metaG (SPAdes) (version 2) | ecosystem: Host-associated > Algae > Red algae > Unclassified | place: Maine, USA | collected... | reverse complement strand
CTGCAAGCAGGTGTGCTTGCCGCAGGCTTAGCTGGGATAGACAACGAAACAGACCCGGGCAAACGTCTCGACATAGATATGTACACAGAAGCCGACAAAGCAAAAGGAGCTAAAAAACTACCGCTTAATCTATTGGATGCGATACGTGCACTGCAAAAAGACAAATCCTTCAGGCAGTCAATGGGCAAAGATTTTTGCAGTGCCTACATCAAATTGAAAAATAAAGAATGGGACAAGTACACCCATCACCTGACCCAATGGGAGCGAGACACTACACTAGATTGCTAACGCTATGCGAGCTATAAGGACTCAAGCGCTAGTTTGAGTTCTTCTACGCGCTCAGATAGTACCGTACGAACACCCTTTATCAGTGCCGTGAAATAAGCACTGCCGGCATCCGATTTTGCAAACGTAATGTAGGCATCGATACTCTCATCAGTAACATCTTGATAAACAACCTTGCCAGGGGTAACCAGCTCTTGACGCATAAATGCGCGATAAAGAGCTTCACCACTACGCTCTTCCTTGATCAATGCATCAGCTTTACTAATATCATCGATCGATGCTGAGCACACGCTTGCGACAGTCACCAATGCAGAGATTTCGGTATTCAGCGCTGAAATAAAATAAACCGCACCAGTGTCGCTCAGCATTTCACTCATACGTGCTGTACGCGCGTCAGTATTATTCTCAGAATTTTGAAACGTCTTAAACATAGCGTCGAATTGTTGCTCGTCGCTATTCAGAGAGTCAGCCTCCGCCTTATACACTTGTTGTCCGGCTTCACTCAGCATCCAAGAGATAATACGATCACGCTGAGCTGGTGTAATTCGTTCTCTTAATTCACCTATAAAATTAGTTCGCAAGGCATCTGCAGCTAAAATTTCGCTAAGTGCATTTTCAATGTTAGGAAGAACATCTTGAGTCTGACAAGACTGTTGGGCTTTTGTCGATTCTTGCTGAACCACAGACAAGACCCAAGACAAGTGAGAATGAACTCCCGAGTAATCATAGATTTGCTCTAACTTCTTTGCATCAACCAGATCGTCTGCTTGCGAATAACTTGAAATTACAGACAACGCTAGCAGTAGAAAGCCAGCGCGTGTAAGCGTGTTAACGTAATTGACGGACCAGGCGATCGCTTGGTGGCTCAACATCTTCTTTTTGATTTTCTTCAAGATCTTTCCACTTTTCCAACAAATGCCGGCCAAAACTGGCAATGTGCTCACGCATCGCGTCTTTTGCCTGCTGTGCGTCTTTCGCCTGCAATGCAGAGACCAATGCCTTATGTTCTTGCAATTGTTGGTCTCGATAACGTTCTTCGTCACCAATACGGCCTAGCATTCGAACCCACATCGGCAAACGTGCTCGTTCGCGCCAGAATTCAGTCACCATACTCACTAGCGCCGTGTTTTCCGTGGCCCGAGCAATCTGGATATGAAACGCTTGATCAGGTTTATGACCAGATATAACGTCTTTGGCTACTCTTTCCATCTCATTGTTGCAGCTTTCCAGAAACCGCAACTGTGTTTTGGTGATCAATTGCGAGGCTATATACGCAATCTCTCCTTCAACCACCATACGAGCCTCTAGTAACTCGAATGGACCTGGGCCAGACACCTCTGACAATGCACCGGCCTCGGGTGGCATAGCACTAACGTACGCACCCGCACCAAAACGATTTTCAATAAAGCCAGTAATTTCCAGCGCAATCATGGCTTCACGCACCGTTGTTCGGCTCACACCAAGTTGATCCACAAGTTCTCGATCAGTGGGCATTTTTGATTCGGCCGCCAACTGGCCAGACGTAATTAGTTCAGCGATCTGCTGAGCTACCAACTTGTAGCGTGGCATTTGCTCAACAGGGGTAAAAATAGATTTATTGTCTGACATGACTTCGTCGACTACACCAATCGATCTATCGGTTGCTTGCCAGCAAAAAAGGCATCGAGGTTATCCAATGCCCTGAACCCCATCGCGTCCCTGGTTTCAAAAGTTGCACTGCCAATGTGCGGCAACATCATAATATTATTGTGCGCTGCAAAAGAGGGATTACCGCCAGGCTCAGTTACAAAACAATCCAATCCAGCGGCGGCTAACTTGCCGGAATCGATTGCGTGTAACAGCGCAGCCTCATCAATTAAAGCACCACGCGCTGTATTAACCAGAATGGCACCGTCCGGTAAGAGCGCCAATGTTTCAGCGTTGATCAATCCCTTTGTATGTTCTGTCGCTGGACAATGTAGACTTAAAAAGTCAGCATTTTGCAATAATGATTCTAAATTTGCATGGTAGGTTGCACCCTGCTCTTGTTCAGGTTGGAGTTGAGTTCGGCTGTGATAGTGCACTTGCATATCAAAACCGCGGGCACGTTTAGCCATAACTTGACCAACACGCCCCATTCCAACAATACCAATTCGTTTGCCGGAAACTTGTGTGCCAACCATAAACGATGGGCTCCAGGTGTCCCAGCTTCCGCTTCGCACCATAGCATCGCCTTCAGCGGCTCGACGGGCGGCACCTAGCAACAGCAACATGGCTATTTCTGCAGTCGCATCGGAAAGCACATCAGGGGTGTTGGTTACGCAAATACCTTTTTGTTTGAATGCATCTAGATTGCAATGATCAACACCAACAGAATGGTTTGCAACGATCTTTAACCGCGCATCTAAGCGGGAAACCGTGTCATGGTCGAAGTGTTCTGAGTGACAAGGGATAATCGCGTCGACATCCCTGCTCATACGAACAATATCGTCAGCCGTGCTCAGTGTGTCGCTTGGATTTAGGACAACTTCATAGTCACGCTGCGCGCGAGCTTCTGTGTTTGCTGATAATTTACGCGTTATCCACAAGCGAGGTTTACTCATGCTTAATAGATCCTTCCAAGGTTTTTTAAATTTATATTATCAATCACATCACTGTTTTGACGTTATTTATTCTTGCGTATAGCCGTGTCATAAAGGTCGTACAGCGCAAGCGATAATACAAATGCAACAATAATCGCAAACGGAAATCCACCTTCAAAACCTGCAAAACCCTCAATAATACTTTTCGCCAGCCCAATAACAAAAGTCGCAAGGATGACGAATGCTATAAGACCGGTAATGATATTGACTCTTCTAGATCTCATAATAAAATCCTTAACAGTTATCGTGTAGTTGTTGCAACACATAGCGTGTTGTACGCAATAATCGATCGTCTTGCTGCAATGCGCCAACCAATTGCACCCCGATCGGTAAACCATTTTCACCCGACAACAAAGGCAAACTGATACAAGGCAGACCGCATAAAGTCCATACCGTGCAACAAATTGGGTCTCCCGTGCTTCCCATCAAAGGTGCTTCTGCTAAAGCAGAAGGTGTTATAACCGCATCATAGTCGTGAAAGAAAGTTTTAAACCATTCCATAGAAGCTGTTCGAACCTCTAACGCTTCTTGATACAAAGCATCTGTGTGCTTTGTTGCCCCCTCAAGAATTGGCTTAATTGAATCACTTATCCGATCCCAGTCCTTGGTGATCTGCTCATCAAGACAACGCACTAGCTCGTACTCATGAATGACTTTTTGACATGGCAGAAGGGCTGCAAACGATTCTGGCGCTGGTACACGTTCGACTAAGCCATCTAATTCAGTGAATAACTCTTCAAAACCACCTTTAACATCTGCCGAGTATTGATCTGCATACGGCATATCAATCCACGCAAGCGTTGGTGGTACAGGTACTTCAGATAGGTACCCTTTAAGCATTGATGGCTTGGGAGCCATATAGCTTTGAGGGTCAGCCGAATCGTAGCCAGCAAGCGCATCAACTAGTAAAGCAATGTCGCCAACATCACGTCCAAATACACCAACCTGATCCAATGTTGGAGAGGTCTCAAGTACACCGCGGCGAGAGATAATCCCACGTGACGGTTTAAATCCATACACACCGCAAAACGATGCTGGACGCAGTACCGAACCGTTAGTCTGAGACCCAATCGCCAGCGAGACGTGACCGGCAGCCACAGCAGCAGCTGACCCACTCGATGAGCCACCAGGGCTGTACTGAGCGTTGTGCGGATTACTGGTTTTCGATGGACTCATAAAAGCAAATTCAGTGGTGACAGTTTTGCCCATCACAACAGCACCTGCTTCTTTCAATTTCTCTACAACACGGCAATCTGTGGTTGGCGTACGTCCTACATGTATAGGAGAACCATATTCCGTTGGAAAGTCAGCTGTGTCGTAGATATCTTTGATACCAACCGGCACACCATGCAGCGGACCCATTGGTTCACCGCGACGACGAATATCATCAAGCATTTGCGCGGTAAACACAGCCTGCCCTTTATCAAAACTTTGCCATGCATTTACTTGCGGCTCTGTTTTTTCAATCAAACTTGCATGGTGCTGCACTAGCTCTTCTGAAGTTAAAACACCGGTTGCCATGTGCTCAACGCATTGGCGAACCGTGTTTGTTTCTACTTGTATTTTCTCAGTCATCTAAGGAACGTACACACCAAATAATTTGTCTGGCAACCATAAAGCGATGCCTGGGAATGCATACATAAGAACCATGGCAAAAATCACGATACCTAAATACGGCATGATGCCTTTGAATATTTCCATCAGTTCTATCTGATTTTTCAGCACGCCCTTTAGATAATAGGCGGACATCGCCATGGGCGGTGTCAAGAATGACGTTTGTAGATTCAATGCTACCAACATGGCAAAGAAGTACGGATTAACGCCAAAAGTATCAAGCATCGGTAAGAATATGGGAACAAATATAATTAAAATTTCAGACCATTCAAGCGGCCAGCCCAATAGAAAAATGATCAACTGAGCAAGCACAAGGAACTGCCATGGTTTTAAGTCCATGGCCAGAACCCAATGCTCAATAATATCGTGCCCACCGAGGTACGAAAAGATTGATGCAAACGTCCAAGAGCCGACGAACAACCAACACACCATAGCGGTCGCTTTCGCGGTTAAGAATACCGACTCCTTTACCTTGGTCCACGATAAAGACCGATATAATGCGGCGAGAACCAAACCACCCATTGCGCCCATAGCAGCGGCTTCGGCCGGGGTTGCTAAACCACCGAGAATGGAACCCAGTACCAACATGATAAGCAAAGTCAATGGCACAAACGAGGTGACTAGCTGCCAGTATATATAGCGATTGGATATGCTTGGATCAACGACGGGCTTGGGTGCAATTGACGGGTTGAAATAAACTCGCACGATAACGTAGATAATATACATGCCGGCCAGGAGTAAACCTGGAAACACAGCTGCAGCATAAAGTCGAAGTGGAGATAGCTCAGCGATGGCTGCATAAACAATGAGCATAATAGACGGCGGAATCAAAATTCCTAACGTACCGCCTGCGCAAATAACGCCTGCCGCAAAATCCCTACGGTAATTTGCCTCTGCCATTGCAGGATAGGCTAGTAGGCCCATTAACGTGACAACCGCGCCAACGATACCACTGGCAGTTGAAAATACAGCACATGTCAGTAAGGCCGCTATGGCCATAGAACCAGGCAAGTTTCTCGCAGCCAAGTTCAGTGATGAAAACAACCGATTCACAATATTGGCGCGTTCAACAACGTACCCCATAAACAAGAATAATGGTATGGCGACTAGTGTGTCGTTCTCCATTACTGAATATGTATTCTGATTCAGTAGATAGAAAATTTGATTACTAAATACATCAGACAGTGTTTCTACAGAGCCTTCTGTGTAGTAAGCGTAGTAGCCAAAGCCCACACCCATAGCAAGCAGGGTAAAAGCAATTGGAAAACCGAGCAGTACCAGAACAATAAACAGGCACAGCATTAATATGGCGACTTCAGGATTGGTCACGTTCTATTGCTCCGATTTAATCTGTGCAGGCTCGGAAATCAGAGCATCCTCTGTCTCTTGAACATCGTCTAGCCGCGCCATCCATGTACCAGTACGCATTGCTTTCCAACAACGGATAAGTTCAGCAAACCCTTGTAATAAAAGGAAGAAACCAGCAAGTGGGACTAATGTCTTGAAAAAGTAGACTTGAATTCGTGCCGGACTGTTCCAGCTCACTTCTTTATAGCGCCATGAGTCGGACGCAATCTCGGCGCCGTACCAGAACAAGGCCAGCATGCCAGGAAAGAAAAACAGTAGATATAGAGTGAAGTCGATAAAGCCTTGGAGTCGCACTGGAAACAATCGATAGACAACATCACCACGTACATGTGCATCTTGTGCAAGCGCGTAAGGCCCGGCCATAAGGAACAGCGCACCATACATTTGCACCATCATATCGAACGCCCAAACGGTAGGGTCGTTCCACACGTAGCGCATGACCACTTCAAAGGTCACCGAAAAGGTCAATATCAGTATGCACCAACCGAATGCTCGGCCGACCCAGATACTCATACTCTCAATGGCATAAACCAGTTTAGTCACGCAGTCACTCCAGCAGAACGCAATGGAAAACGGGAACCCTAATGGGTTCCCGCCGAAGTTACAAACAGATGATTCAGCTTAGCCGAAGTAGTGCTTGTAGGCCAGTTTGTAATCTGGCTGGTTAAGGTTCAGGTAGTTCATGACATTTTCAGCGTAAGCTCTCTGAGATTCGATAACCTTAGCGAAGAACTCGTCCTGACCAGACATCCGCTCAACTACTTTATCCCACGCAACAAGCTGTGCTTCCATAACACTATCAGGTGTGCGGTAAACGTTAACGCCCTGCTCTTCTTTCAACGTAGTTAGATCGTCAGCATAACGACGAGTGTTGTGCCAGTAAAAGTTAGAGTTTTCAGCTTCTGATGCATACTTCAATATAGCTTGCAGTTCAGGGGACAGTGAATCGTACTTCTTCTTATTAAAGGTGCACTCGAAGAATTCTTGAGACTGGTGGAAACTAGCCAAGTGATAGTGCTTAGATACATCTTGCATACCGAAGTCACGGTCTGATGTTGGGTTGTTAAATTCTGCAGCATCAATCAAACCTGATTTCATTGCTGGCTGAATTTCACCACCAGGAAGCTGTACCACAGACATACCCATTTCAAGCAGTACATCAGCTGCAAGGCCAACGGTACGATACTTCAAACCATCCATCTGGCTTGCGTCTTTAATTTCTTCTTTAAACCAACCAAGCGGCTGTGCAGGCATAGGGCTGTTGAAGAAACTCACCAAATTCAAACGTAAGCTTGCCATTAGCTCGTCGAATAATTCTTGACCACCACCATAGTTAACCCAACCAAGCACTTCTTGGCTAGACCAACCGTAGCAAGGGCCTGTACCAAATAATGACGCAACCGGTGACTTTGAATACCAGTAAGCAGGCACATAGTGAGCAGCATCAAGAACACCGCGATGTACCGCATCTTGCATTTGACCAGTCTTAACAACTGAATCTACTGGAAGTAGTTCTATTTGTAGCGCATCACCCGCCATGTCATTAACACGCTTAACGTATGATTGAGCGTTCTCAAGGAAAATACCACCGCCCCAAGCGGCCTGCATTTTCAATGTTATGGGTGCAGCCTTAGCGATCATTGGTGCTGTAATAGTGCCCGCTGCAGTCGCGGTGGCAGCAAGAGCCGAGCCTTTCAGAAACTTACGGCGATTGGTTTTCTCTTTCATAAGAACTTTCTCCAAGTGTCTTTTTGTTAACCGGTCGGTAACCGGCTAAGAGTATGCAACCTGCGAGCAACAATCAACTATTTAATCGGATTGGCAGATTGTCTAACAATCGTATCAATTTGAATATACAATCACAATACAAATATGGTTCGAGTACAACGTTATGAGTCTTAATCAGGACAATTCGACGCACCTAATGGAGATACTCAATAATATGTTCCTCGCGGCTGTTGAATCTGCACAGCCCAAGAACAATATCGCTAGCTACTTGCCTGAGAGACCTTCCGGGCGCACGTATATCGTTGGTGCTGGCAAAGCCAGCGCTGCAATGGCTAAAGCCGTTGAACAAATCTGGGTAGATGATATATCCGGGTTGATCATCACCCCATACGGCGAACATCCAACCTGCCAACAAATCGAAATTGTGCAAGCGAGCCACCCAGTGCCTGATGCAGCCGGTGAGGCGGCAGCGCAACGCATGCTCGACATGGTTAGTAATCTTAGTCCCAATGATCTTGTACTGAGCTTGATTTCCGGCGGTGGTTCCTCACTGCTAAGTTTGCCTGGACCGGGCATTTCTCTAAGTGATAAGCAACAGATCAGTGCTGCTCTACTTAAAAGTGGCGCTGCAATTGATGAAATGAATTGCGTACGCAAATGCCTGTCGGCTATCAAAGGTGGAAGGTTGGCCGCAGCAGCATACCCTGCAAAAGTCGTTACATTGGCTATCTCAGATGTACCAGGAGATGATCCGTCGGTTATCGCATCAGGTCCTACCGCGCTTAACAACACCACCCGCGAACAAGCTCAAGCCATTATCGATCGCTATAAAATATCGCTACCGGACAATGTCAAAGCGCTATTAAGTAGCGAAGCCGCATCAACACCCCACTCAACCGATGAGCGTATGTCGACCTTAGAGACACATGTCATCTGCAGACCGCAGCAATCACTGGAAGCGGCAGCAAAGGTCGCCAAACTAGCAGGCTTTCATCCAATGATCTTGGGAGATGCCATTGAAGGTGAAGCCCGAGAGGTGGGTAAAATAATGGCAGGTATTGCCAAACAAGTAGACAAACATAATCAGCCAATCAAAAAACCAGCCGTATTAATTTCAGGTGGCGAGACAACGGTGACTGTCAGGACAAAAGGTGGCCGAGGCGGCCGCAATGCTGAATTTTTGCTTGGCTTTGCCGAAGCATCTCTTGGCTGGAACAATTTTTACGCGATAGCTGCAGACACAGACGGCATTGACGGCACCGAAGATAACGCAGGTGCTGTGTGGTCACCAGAGATTGCTGCGAATGCTGCTAAGGTGAACTTAAAGATGTCGACCTATTTGGATAACAACGACGCGTGGTCTTTCTTTGATGCCGCCAACGGCATTGTAACAACTGGTCCTACGAACACAAACGTAAACGATTTTCGCGCCATCATTATTGTTGAGTAAATTCCATGCAAACCAAAGTTGAATTGGCGTACGGGAAATCTTCGATCAGCATTGACCTGCCTGCCAATGCGAAAGTGACACTCATATCGAAACCCCCTTTTCCACAAAGCGAAGGTGCAGATCAAATAATTGAAACTGCCTTTAATAACCCTATTAACAGTGCAGATTTAGCAGGACTGGCCAAAAACGCCACTAGCGTCTGCATACTTATTTGCGATATTACTCGGCCAGTTCCGAATAGTACTTTTTTGAAACCCATGATAGACCGGTTACTAGGTGCAGGAATTGAACTGGACAACATCACCATTCTTGTAGCCACTGGATTACATCGCCCCAACGAAGGCGAAGAACTAAAAGAACTACTCGGTGACGACTGGGTGTATGACAACGTGCGCGTACTGAATAATTTTGCAACCTGCGATGAAGACCATGTTGACCTTGGGCATACCAGCACACGAAACACACCCGTCAAACTAAACAAACATTTGGTAAACGCTGACTTAAAAATTGCCACCGGATTGGTTGAACCACATTTTATGGCAGGATACTCAGGTGGGCGCAAAGTAATCGCACCTGGCGTTGCGCATCATGAAACAATTCGCACGTTTCACAGTGCAAGATTTATGGAAAATCCGGCCGCCGTTGAATGCCAGCTTAATAACAACCCGCTACATGAAGAGCAACTAGAAATTGTTCGTATGCTGGGAGATGCATACGCATTAAATACAGTGCTTGATGAACATCGCAACTTAGTTTTTGCAAGCTTTGGCGAAGTGATTGCCAGTCATCTTGCCGCTGTTGACTTTACGCGCGCCTATACAGAAATACCGGTTGGACGTAAGTTCCACACCATCCTAACCTCCTCTGCAGGCTACCCACTTGATCAAACCTACTATCAAACAGTAAAGGGCATGGTAACGCCACTGGATATACTTGAACCCGGTGGTACGATCATCATGGTGTCTGAATGCGCCGAGGGATTTGGCTCGTCGCATTTTCGCGTCGCGCAAAAGCGATTGATTGAAATGGGCAAAGATGCATTCCTTGAAGAACTACAGCAAAAGCAGCTAGCATCCATTGATGAGTGGCAGACACAGAAGCAATTAAAACCAATGCGCATGGGTAACATTCTTCTGTATTCCGACCGTCTATCAGATGAAGATCATAAAGACACAGGAGTCACTAGAATTACAGATGTGACACAAGCCATTACTAACGCCCTAGAACAGCACGGCGCTAACGATATCGCGGTAATACCCGAGGGACCGTATGTCATTCCATTATCCCGAATGCAATTGGCTGATACAGACTAATGCCGCTGCATATTCACATTGATACTGTTGGCGGACTATCCGGCGATATGTTTATCGCTAGCATGCTTGATGCGTACCCAAATTTAATTGAACCCATTAACAAGCACCTAAGCGCCGCCGGAATTCTGAAACACGTAAGCCTTGATCAATCAAATGAACTTGTTAACGGCATTGCGGCAACCGCAGTAGCATTTTCACCAATCGATTCAAACCCTCGTCCAACGCATCACTACAAGAACATTAAATCCAGACTAGAAGAATCTGCTTTAGACAGAGTAATTCTAAAACGCACCATTGCCATTTTTGATCTGCTTGCAGCGAGTGAAGCAAAAGTACATGGTGTATCCATTGACGATGTGCATTTTCATGAAATCGCAGACTGGGACTCACAAGCCGATATTGTTGCAGCTGCAAGCATCATTGAACACCTCCAAGCCGATTCATGGAGCTGTAGCACGCTTCCGATGGGACGAGGCTCAGTTCAGACCGAACATGGACGCCTACCTGTCCCGGCACCGGCCACGACTGAATTGCTACTCGGTTTCACCCTACACGATGACGGCGAGAGCGGTGAACGCATTACCCCTACGGGTGCAGCCATTCTTGCGCATTTGATTGCCCCAGCAAACTATGCCAGCAGACCCGACGGACAATTGCAAAGCACCGGATTCGGTTGTGGAAAAAAACGCTTCAAGACGGTTCCTAACATCACTCGTATTTTAGCGTTTGAGATTGCTGGTACAGGCAAAAATACGACGAACATACATTTAGAGAATGATCACGTCGGTGTCATCACTTTTGAAGTAGATGATATGACCCCTGAAGAGCTATCGACCAGTATTGATTATCTTCGAGCAACGAACGGTGTCATTGATGTCAGTCACCATACCCAGGTTGGCAAGAAAAACAGATCACAATTCTCACTACAAATTCTTTGTAAATCAGAACTGCAAAGCCACATTGTTGATGCTTGTTTTTTGCAAACAACAACCATTGGCTTACGTACTAGCACGACATCGCGCACCATCTTAAAGCGTCATCATAGAGAGATAACTTCACACAACAAAAAATATTCAGTAAAAGAGAGCGAAAGGCCTAGCGGTGTCAGCAGTGCAAAAATTGAGGCTGATGCCTTGATAAGCAGCTCAACATTAGTTGAACGCCGCTCTATTGCCATCAAAGTTGAGCAATTAGCAGCCACACACGATGAGTAACTCTGCAACACAATCAACTGAACGGTTGTCAGATTTCCTGAGGACGCAACCGGCATTAGCCATCGCCGTCAGTGGTGGAGTTGATAGTCTTACGCTTGCCTGGGTTACACATGAAGTAACTTCAACTGCATGTCAGATAGTCCATGCGGTATCCCCCGCTGTGCCACCCGAAGCCACTAAGCTGGTAAAGCAATACGCGCATCGCGCCGGATGGGATCTGACCATCATCAATGCAAACGAATACGATGACCCTCGCTACAAAAACAACCCAGTAAATCGCTGTTACTACTGCAAAACTAATCTTTATTCGCGTATTAAAGAAGTCACGGGACGACTGATCGCTTCTGGCACCAATACTGACGACCTAGGGGACTACAGACCCGGCTTAAAAGCCGCTACTCAGCATGCGGTGATCCACCCATTTGTGGAAGTTGGCATAGACAAACAAACCATTCGCAAAATTGCAACGAACTTCGGTCTTACAGAAGTTGCAACACTGCCAGCTCAGCCTTGCCTTGCTAGTCGCGTAGAAACAGGTATCAAAATTAACGCTGACGACCTTCGATTTATTAATAAGATGGAAAGCATGCTAAGAGCACATTTGGATAATGGTGATGTCCGTTGCCGAATAACGGCCAAAGGCATAAAAATAGAGATTGAACCTCGCTTATTGGCGAATACAGATCAACATCAAGCCAGCGCACTTAGGGCTAGCATCAAACAATTGGCCAGTATTTACTGTCAGCAAGAACACCGAAATTTCATAGGCATTCACGACTATTTACGCGGCAGTGCTTTTCTTAACAAGCCAACAATTGTAATTCATCCGCAATGAGTGAAGATACTAATATCGACTGGGACCGCGAAGCGCGCACCGGTGTCGCTGAAGCGGTATTCGCCGAAAGTAAAACGGATACGCAATTAGCTGACATAGCCAATCAAGCCGTTGCTCGTTCGCATTCGATGCTTTTCACTCGTATGCTCCCGTCACAATACGATTTCGTATCTAGCCACTGCAGCGCCGAATTAGATTATGACCCTATTTCGAGAACGCTAATTCTGAATGCACACTCGTTGCAGGCATCATCAGTAAATAGAAGTGTTGGTGTTGTTGCTGCCGGAACATCAGACGTGCCAGTCGCATCCGAGGTACAGCGTTGTTTAGCTTTTTTTGGCATTCCTCATGACTTGTACACGGATGTCGGTGTTGCAGGCTTATGGCGACTCACGCAAGTGCAAGCTGAGCTGGAAAAGCACACTTTGCTTATTGCAGTAGCGGGGATGGAGGGCGCTTTGTTCAGTGTTTTAGCTGGCTTAGTGTCAGCACCACTTATCGCTGTGCCTTCATCCGTTGGTTATGGTGTTGCGGCTGGCGGCACAGTGGCACTCCATAGCGCATTGGCGAGTTGCTCTCCTGGCATCGTTACCGTAAACATCGACAATGGCTTTGGCGCAGCCTCTGCCGCTAAAAAAATTCTACTCAGCACACAACAAAAACCTGACAGTGGATAGCACCAGTAATAGGCTCACCGTACTTGCATCTAACTTCCGTCGCCCGCCTAGTTTCATGTGCGCGCTATTTAGATATTAATGTGTATCCGGTTGAACTGTTTCCGATAAAGGAGTCGCCTTTGTTTTACTGTGGTGCTGATACATTCGTAGACAAATCGCTAACTTGCTGCTGACAATAAGATTCTCTAATCGACATAACGCAAACATTCGCTGCAGCCAGAACGAGCAACAACACTATAAACCCAGTTTGATATGCCTCTGCTGGATATTGTCGAACACCCTCGAACAGACTACCTTGCCAGCGGCCGTCAAGAATCACCCCAATCAATGGCTGCAAGAGCGCACCAGACCCTACAACACACATATTGGCAAATCCGATCGCAGTTGCATTGCCCAGTGGCGTATTCCATTCACGCACCAGCCCAAAACACACGACCATACAACTGCCACCCAACCCATTAACAAAATAAAGTGTCGCTAACGTTGTACGGTCTAAGTTTGGCACAAGCACGATGACACCAAAGGTTAATAAACAGACCATTGATCCAAAGAGTATGACTGGCTTTCGCCGCTGTATTTTGTCGGACAACCAACCCGCCACGGGTGAACCAACCAACCACCCCATAAAGATGATTGAGGTTAACAAGCTTGCATCGCTAGCCGGTAGTTTATAAACCGTCATCAACCATGGCACTGACCACAAACCACCAAATGCCAGCATGACAGAACTCAAGCCAAAACCAATAGCACCACAAATCCAGGTTTGAGAGTTTGAGAAAACAGGCCAAGCAACCATCGGCCGATCAGACGCACCTGTAATCTTCGCTGAGACAGGCCTGCTTGGAATGATTAACCATGCCAGCAGTGACATCAACACAGCCCACACGGCTAACACATAGTAGCTACCACGCCAGCCTGTCGATTCAACTAGCAGTCGCATTGGAGCTTGCCCAACTAACGCGCCAGCCATACCAACCGCTAGCAATATACCGGCAAGCATGGCAAAACGCGCTGGCTTAAAAAACGTCGCTGCAATTGACAAGGTACCCACGAAAGCAAAGGCAACTGATGCACCAATAATAGCGCGACTAAAACTGGCCGCAAACACACTCGTGCTCATGGCGAAACCAAGTGAGGCGATTGCGCTCACCACCGCTGATAACGCTAAAAGCTTTCGTGGCCCGTAACGATCAATTAAAACCCCAACTGGTATTTGAATGGCAGCATAGGTATAGAAGTACATACTAGACAAGGCACCAATGGTGGTTCCATCGGCTTTAAACTCACGCATGAGTTCACCGGTCATGACACTTGGCGAAACTCGATGAACAAACGCATACAGGAAAAACGCAGTGCCGAGAATATAGGCCACTATCGCTCGTGATGAGGAAGCTGGTGCAAGTGCTGCCGAACTAGATTGGGATGTCATGCTATTCGCTAATGCGCAGTTAACTTCTTCACCAACAATATTACGTGAATTCTACCCACTGTGTTCATCCGCACCGACTAACACGCAGCTTACTTAGTCAATACTCAGCTAAAAAACCAGTATTCAAGCTTCTGTATTCGGCTGAATAAACCATCAATAACTCCAAAATCGCTTTACAACCTCGCCTAACCAAGAGATCTCACCAAGGACTACCCTGTTTAATTTCAGATTTAAAAAGCGAGAATGTCGCCATCTGCTCTCACAGATGGCTAAATTGGTTGAATTGCGGTAAAACTACCGCGCTTATCGCGTCAAAACTCACCGCTTATTGCAACGATTATCTGTCACAGTATTTCCCATATTATTAGTCTTTTTACAGTGTCGGTGTTTGCGGGGTTTGCCATGAAAAAGTTTGTATCGATCAGCCAGCGAATCGGACTAGTGTGTACGGTTGCTTTGTTAGCTGCTTGTCAGCCAGCAGCACAAACCACACCCAAATCAAATTCGCTCACCTCAGCTAATACAGTAACTGGATTTACTGACTGCTTAGCAACCGGCTGTGGCTCAACAAACATCCGGCCTGATGAATTGAATACGGGCCCGACCGACAAAGAGCGATTGGAAGAATCTCTGCGAGCCTCACTTCATGGACAATCCGGCGGCTTAGGGTTGCAGGCCTATACATTGCCAGACAGTGATGACTACGCGTCACTTCCGCAAGACCCCTCAAATCAGATTACCGCAGAAAAAGTTGAACTTGGACGAATGTTCTTTCATGATAATCGTTTTGCTTTAAACGGATTTTCTGATCAAGACCCGAGTTGGTCTTGCTCAACGTGTCATACCGTTGCAACCGGTTTTAAACCAGGCGTGTCGCAAGGTATAGGTGAAGGGGGTCAAGGAATCGGTGCCGATCGTCGTTTAGCCTTCGGTTTCGACCCACTTGCATTAGATGAGGCAGCCAATAAACCAGACATGCAACCTATCGCTGTGCCCTCAATATTAAACGTCGCTTTTCAGGAAGTCGTCTTGTGGAACGGCCAACTCGGTAATGCATCGAACGGCTTGATTAACAGCAGTGTATCAACCAACATTGTTGTGCCTCAGAACTTACCTTCAAGCGTCAACTCACACCAATTAGCAGGCATAGAATCACAAGCGATAGCCGGCCAGATAGTACACCGGCTTCGATTTACAGAAGACTCACCGCTACAAAATTTAGCGAGCTATCGCACGATGTGGAACGCTGCCTATCCAGGTGGAAGCGTCGATATACTAGAGGATGTCGGCAAGGCTATCGCAGCCTTCGAACGAACCGTATATGCAAATCAAGCCCCTTTTCAGCGTTGGTTGCGCGGCGATAGCACGGCAATGAACGAATCAGAACTTGCTGGAGCCAATTTATTTTTTGGTAAAGCCGGTTGCTCCGGCTGTCACCAAGGTCCAGCACTGAGTTCAAACCAAGGTGCGAGTGAGAGTGAACTGTTCTTTGCGCTAGGCTTTGCAGATTTCGACAGCAATAAAGTCGCTATACATGGGCACATAGAAGATAGTGCCAGATTGGGTCGAGGCGGATTCACGCAAAACTCAGATCAGAACTACCAATTTAAAGTTCCGCAGCTGTATAACCTAGCTGACTCAGATGTTTTTGGCCATGGTGCAAGCTTTACGTCTATCAAATCCGTTATTGAGTATAAGAACCAAGCAGTACCTCAGAACGCAGATGCAGCGGCTAATCTCGACTTTCGCTTTCAACCGTTAAACTTGAGTATTCGTGAAGTGAATGAACTTACTACCTTTCTTAGCAGCAGTTTGTACGATCCGAATCTTGCGCGATATCTTCCTGCACAGTTGCCACGATAACTGGTCACTAAACTTTAATAATTAAACAAGTCGATTAATAAAAGGATATTAAGCTAACGATACACGTTTACTGAGTAAGCGAATCGGTACCCAGCCTTCCCGCCTCAAGCAAACTTGCAAATTGCTCAACATCGGCTTGTATAGCTTGCTTTAGTGGTGTGTGCGGCACAGTGCCTAGGAGACCACGCAACCCTGCATCATCAAAGTCCGATGGGAAAGGTAATGGATTGTTTTGCTCAAAAGTAATCTTTGATTCTGGATAGAGTAGCTGCAGCACGGCGACATATTCAGCTACCTCAATAACATCATTGCGTAGGTTAAATATATCTGCGCCTTGATTTTCGGCCAAGGCACTGTCGATAAATATTCTCGCTACATTATTGGCATGCTGCATCGTTATCGGTCCGTCGAACCGAATGTGAAAAGGTTTATTGGCCGCAACTGCCAAACTAGCTTTGGCAATATCGGCAGTCATGCCTTGATCTCGACAAACGCCAAACACCACATAAGGACGCAAACCTACACTACCAACCTGCCAGTCTTGCCAATATACTTTGGCTGTATTTTCATTGGCGGTTTTATACACGCCATACAAGTTATTCGGGATGGGTAGATCGGCTTCGGTCAGTGCACGATCGGGGTAAAGCTCAGCTGCACCAAGCGCCCCCACTGAACTTGCATAGCTTAAACCGCGAATATTGTGCTGGCGTGCTGCTTCAAATAAATTCACTGTACCCACAACGTTAACCGCTGCACCTAATGATGGATTCGCTTTGCAAAACGGTATTTGCAAGCCAGCTAAATGCACAAGATGTGTTGGCTTGTATTTTTCAACAAGCGTATTAACTGCTTGAGCGTTAGTTACGTCAAGTTGCTCCCAAGTGATCTTTTCAAGTTCATCATCAGATAATAATAGTTTGGGCCTCGTGACCGTCATGTCTAGATCGGTGGCGATGATTTTCGCCCCATCATCAATCAAATTACGCAACACCCAACTGCCAATACAGCCCATTGTGCCGGTAACCAAAAATGTCGCATTACTTGCAGGCATATTTGCGCTCATTAATGTTCTAACTCCCGATGGTGTTCAAAGATCGAAATCCAATAATGACTTACACTACCGTCAGACCAGCTTACCGTCAACAGGATAGATTCATGCCAGACATAATCTTGCACCATTACCCACCCTCGCCCGTGTCAGAGAAAATTAGGGTGGCGATGGGTTTCAAGAAACTGGCCTGGAAATCTGTCGAACAAAACCGCTTACCAGACCGACCTGAATTGTTCGCCATGACAGGTGGATATCGACGCATACCTGTTATGCAAATCGGTGCTGATATTTTTTGTGATACCCAATGTATTTTCAGAGAACTCGAACAGCGTTTCCCCAAGCCTAGTTTTCATCCTTCTGGAGATAGTGGGGCAAGTTTTGGTCTGTCTCGTTGGATGGACTCTCAATTTTTTGAGCTCGGTGTTAGGGTTGCTTTCGCCCCTGTTGCCGACTCTCTACCACCTGATTTAATCGCTGATCGTACGCGGCTCTATTTTGGACCTGACGGTGACATGGCAGCCGAGGCGAAAGACATCCCTCACACGCTTGCGCAACTAAGGCCCCAACTGGGTTGGCTGGACGATCAGCTAAAATCTAACGGTGCGTATTTACATGGTGCTAAAGCGAGCCTAAGCGACTTACTTGCATGGCATATTGTCTGGTTTGTTAAAGGTCGTTATGGCGATGCAGAATTTTTGTTGGCCGAATTCCCACAGCTACTGGCATGGGTTTCTCGCATGGAGGCAATCGGTCACGGCACGTCGAGCGATATGACTCGCGAGGAATCGCTTTCCATAGCATTGCATGCCACCTCAGATACGCCCGAACGAACCGATGCTGCCGATCCGCAAGGTTTGCAGGTGGGCATGGATGTCAGCGTAGCTCCACTGACAAACAGCGGGGAATCTGGCGTACGCGGAAAAATTCGGTCCGTTTCACGCGATCGTATCGCATTAGCCCGAAATGATGAGCGCTGCGGAGATGTCGTCGTGCATTTTCCACGTGTAGGCTATCGTGTCAGCAAGGCGTAATTAACCAGCATTGGGCCACAAATATGCCTGAGCGCCATCCTAGTCAACAGGATGGCGCTCAAACAAACCTGAACCGTCCCTAAAAACCGGTATTATTATCAGAACGGCAACACGCTCGTGCGCGTTGGAGGTGGTCAAACTTCAGACAATGCGTTAACGTGACACGACTTTACTGGCATTCAGCTAAGAGCGCCGGAAATAACCCCCCAAGACATAAATGACTACACAGCCAACCATCGCCTTTGACGACCTCAATCTGAATCAAAACGTGCTCAAAGCGCTCAATGATGTCGGATATGAAACCCCTTCGCCAATTCAAGCGCAGACCATCCCGATGATGCTCAATGGCGTGGATATGGTTGGCCAGGCACAAACAGGTACCGGGAAAACGGCCGCATTTGCCTTACCAATCCTGTCGAACCTAGACTTAACCGTCAAACCTGTCCAAGTGCTGGTTTTAACCCCGACCCGAGAGCTTGCTATTCAGGTCGCTGAAGCCTTCCAGAAATACGCCAAACACCTAAAAGGTTTTCACGTGCTGCCTATTTACGGCGGTCAGGACTACAACACTCAGCTCCGTGCACTCAACCGCGGCGTCCATGTTGTTGTTGGCACACCGGGTCGCGTGATGGACCATATGCGTCGAGGTACGTTGAAGCTAGATGCGTTAACAACGCTGGTGCTTGATGAAGCCGATGAAATGCTGCGCATGGGCTTTATCGACGACGTTGAATGGATTCTCGAGAAAACGCCGGCCAAACGCCAGATCGCACTATTCTCGGCAACCATGCCAACGCAGATTAGACGCATTGCCACTAAATACCTTAACAGCCCAGAACACGTGACGGTTAAAAGTACAACAGCCACCGCCAGCACTATTCGACAACGTTTCTGGCCAGTAGCCGGTTCGCACAAGCTAGATGCGATTACACGCATACTCGAAGCTGAACAGTTCGACGCGATGTTGGTTTTCGTCAGAACCAAAACATCGACCGTCGATCTGTCTGAAAAACTATCTGCACGTGGCTATGCCTGCTCACCGCTTAATGGTGATATCCCACAGAATCAACGTGAACGTACCGTTGAAAATTTAAAGAAAGGCAAGATCGACATTATCGTTGCGACCGATGTTGCAGCGCGTGGGCTTGATGTCCCGCGTATAAGCCATGTTATCAACTACGATATTCCAACCGACGTTGAATCTTATATTCACCGAATCGGTCGAACGGGTCGCGCAGGCCGACACGGTGATGCCATTCTGTTTGTTGCTCCACGCGAAAAGCGTCTTCAATATGCGATCGAAAAATCGACTGGCAAAGCAATCGAACCGATGGACTTGCCTAGCAACGAAATGATCAACGAACGTCGAGTGACTCGTTTCAAGCAAAGAATTACCGACACGCTTGCCGGTGGAGACATTTCGTTCTTTGAAGAGTTAGTAGACTCATACCATAAAGAACACGATGTCTCGCACGATAAAATTGCCGCAGCACTTGCACAGCTTATGCAAGGCGACACACCGTTTCTGTTCTTGAACAAACCACCACGAAAATCTCGCGAGAGCCAGCAGCGTGAACAACGTCCTGAGCGTGACTCTAGAGCACCAGCGGCTGGTCGTCAGCGCAATCGTGGTGTGCGCGATGACACGGCTGCTATGGCTGAAGAATTTAATACACCCAGACAGCGACCAACACACCGGCCTGTTGAAAAGGGCATGGAACGTTTTCGAATGGAAGTCGGGTCGAACAATGACGTAAAGCCTGGCAACATTGTTGGCGCTATCGCTAATGAGGCCGGCATTGATAGTCAGTACATTGGGCAGATCGTGATTGAAGCAGACTACAGCATGATTGATCTTCCTGAAGGTATGCCAAAAGAGATATTCGCTGACTTGAAAAAGACACGCGTGTGCGGCGTACCACTTAAACTGTCTAAGTTGAGCGAATCAGGTAGTCGACCAGCGAAGTCTGCTAAAACGAAGAAACCGCGCACGCCTGACCCTAAAGCGAAAGGTAAGCCAAAGCATAAAAAGAAGAAAGACAAAGACGCAGCCTAACTTGTTAGCTGCACGTCGCATTGCATAGCGACAATGTCCAAAAGCCTAGTTACACTAACTCGTGTACTAGGCTTTTTGGATCTGCAAGTCATGAAAAAAAATCACCCTGTGTCTGGCAGCTGCCTTTGTGGAAAAATCAGCTTTAAAATTGATGAGCTCACCAGAGATGTGGTTGTCTGTCACTGCAAGCAATGCCGTAAACAAACCGGACACCTCGTTGCCGCAACGCGCGTGAATGATAGTGGTATGAACATCACTGGCGAAGAACACCTCACATGGTATGCAGCCAGTACAGACGCCAAACGCGGTTTCTGTAAACACTGTGCGTCTATCTTATTCTGGAAAAGAAACGACAGCACCACTACCTCTGTCATGGCAGGCTCGCTTGAAAGCCCAACTGGGCTCGAAACTACCGCACATATTTATACTGACTTCAAGGGTGACTATTACGAAATCACCGATGGTGTCCCTCAGTACAAGAGTTCTGATTGACTTGCCCTAGTTCTTGCTTGTGCGAAAGGTAACGCTCGAAGTAGTGGTAATCGGCCAGCAGAACAACTTCAGTTGCACACCTTGAAAGGTCTAATGCCGCTGTTTAGAGTAGATATGTCACCAAACTTAATAATGCAGTTCGTCATTACCGCGTTTATCTGTGTCAAAGGTTCATCTCAGTTTAATTCATTGAAGTTGTTGCGCGCGCAGCCATATCGTAATAACCTGCTCGTGCCTGGTGGAGCAAACCACCACATAACTTGAGGTTATACCTGTGAACGATACCGCTACCGGCGTCCCTGAGATGCCGCGCGTGCGTCCCGCTGACGCTCGCTTTTCATCTGGCCCGTGCAGAAAGCACCCTGGCTGGAACATCTCCTCACTCAACACTGAACACCTTGGCCGCAGCCACCGTGCCGCTCAACCAAAAGCATCTCTGAAGTCGGCAATTGATCGATCAGCTGCCCTACTCAACTTACCAAGCGATTGGAAGCTGGGTATTGTGCCCGCCTCTGATACGGGTGCGTTCGAAATGGCCATGTGGTCGTTGCTTGGTTCAAAGGCCGTCGATGCCATGGTCTGGGAGAGCTTTTCAGCAGATTGGGCAAAAGATCTGGCTACTTTGAATTTACCAGGCTTCAATGTCCACGAAGCTGAATATGGCGAGCTGCCGAACCTGACAAACGCGTCTAAACAAAACGATGTTGTATTTGTATACAACGGCACGACAAGTGGTGTGCGCGTACCCAATCTCGATTGGATAGCTGATGACAGAGACGGCATTGTGCTGTGCGACGCAACCTCTGCAGCCTATGCGATGCCAATTGACTACAACAAAGTTGATGTACTGACTTGGTCTTGGCAAAAAGCCCTTGGTGGTGAAGCTGCCCACGGCATGTTGGCCCTAAGTCCACGTGCTGTTGAACGCCTTGAATCAGTACCCGCACAGCGTGCCCTGCCAAAAATCTTCACGCTAACCAAGAAAAACGCACTCATCGAAGGCATTTTTTCTGGGGCAACCATCAATACGCCCAGTATGCTTGCTGTTGCCGATCTGCATTCCGCTCTTGATTGGGCGGACACCGTTGGTGGGTTAGATGGCTTGCACGCACGCTCGACTGCAAACTTCACTGCGATGGACAAATGGGTTGAGTCAAGTCGTTGGATAGACTGGTTAGCTTCTGATGCAAACACACGGTCAAGCACATCAATGTGCTTGCAGATTACCGCCGAATCATTCCAAGCACTTGACTTAGAGGCGCAGCAGGCAGCTGTAAAAACGATGGTGGGCTGGCTAGCAGAAGAAGGCGTTGCTTTCGATATTGCCAACTACAGAAGCGCCCCTCCAGGCTTTCGTGTTTGGGGTGGCGCCACAGTTGATGCCGGCGACATTGAAGCATTAACCGCCTGGCTTGACTGGGTTTTTAACAAATTTGAATCTACCGTTCTACAAGCTGAGGTGCACAATGTCTAAACCACGCGTATTAATATCTGACTCTATGTCTTCTTTGGCCGTAAACGTTTTTGAAGAGCGCGGCGTTGATGTGGTTAATTCTTCTAAGCTTTCCGTTGAAGAACTAATGGATATCATTGGTGATTTTGATGGCCTTGCGATGCGATCATCTACTAATGTAACACCAGAACTATTAGTGAAAGCTAAGCGTCTAAAAGTCGTTGGCCGTGCCGGAATCGGTGTGGACAATATTGATGTGCCTGCCTGCACAGCTGAAGGTGTTGTCGTAATGAACACCCCTTTCGGCAATGCGATTACCACCGCCGAACACGCGATGGCGATGATGCTTTCACTTGCTCGACACATTCCACAGGCAAGTCAATCAACCCATGAAGGCAAATGGGAAAAATCTAAGTTCATGGGTGTTGAACTCACAGGCAAACATCTCGGGATAATTGGCTCAGGCAATATCGGTTCTATCGTTGCAGCTAAGGCAATAGGATACGGTTTACATGTACTAGCTTACGACCCATTCCTGACTCAAGAACGAGCAGACACCATCGGTGTCACGAAAGTTGAATTGGATGAGCTACTGCAACGCAGTGATGTCATCTCGCTGCATGTTCCAAAAACACCCGATACAACAAATATCATCGACGCAACTGCGTTAAACAAAATGAAGAAAGGTTCAATGTTAATCAACTGCGCCCGTGGTGGCTTAGTTGATGAGCTAGCACTAAAAGTGGCTCTTGATTCTGGGCACTTACGGGGTGCCGCCTTAGACGTTTTTGCTGAAGAACCAGCCAAAGAAAATATTCTGTTCGGTATGCCTAACGTTATTTGCACACCACACCTTGGGGCATCTACATCTGAGGCACAAGAAAAGGTGGCTGTGCAAGTGGCAGAGCAAATGAGTAATTACTTACTAACTGGCGCAATAACCAATGCTTTGAACGCGCCCAACCTAAGTGCAGAAGAGGCTCGTCAGCTAAAACCATATTTGAATCTGTCTCAACAACTTGGTTCTTTTATCGGTCAGTTAACTGATGATCCAATCAAGAAACTAACCCTAACGTATGCAGGTGACGTTGCAAACTACAACACCGACCCATTAACAACCGAAGTATTAAAATCGATACTGACGCATCATAGCGCGACCGTTAACACGGTCAATGCTCGTGAAATTGCACGAGAGCGGAACATCACCGTTGTCGATGCGAAGAACGATGGTAAGGATGAATATCAATGTCGTATTACGATTGAAATTGAAACCGAGAAAATGAATCGCACTGTTGCAGGAACGTTGATTGGAGACAAACCACGCGTTATTGATGTAAAGGGTATTTCACTCGAGTCAGAACTGGGCGAACACATGCTCTACATAACTAACGATGATACCCCAGGCGTTATCGGTGCAATCGGAACCACAGCCGGTAACAGAGGCATTAACATTGCAAACTTGCATCTTGGCCGACGCAGCGACAAGCCCAGCGCTATCGCACTGCTAGAAATTGATGCGGTTGCCACTAAAGAGGATTTGGAAGCGTTGCGGGCCATACCGAGCATTACTGCGGTACAGTATCTACACTTTCCAGCGAGCTAATACGCCCTTCGATTCTTTCAGCGGCATCGGTACCTTGTATCGATGCTGCTGAATTTAAATGCCGCAGTTGTGATTCAAAACAAGAAGCACCATCACAGCGCTCATTGATTTGTTTGATTTTGTCGCGAGTCTAATTTTTCTAAAGCGACCGCTTTTTTATATTTTGTCTTTGGAATGTAGTTGAGTGTGAGTATCAGCAACTTGTTTGTACCAATGACCACTTTTCTTGATGGTGCGTACTTGAGTTTCGTAGTCCACATGCACAAGTCCAAAACGCATCTCATAACCAAAAGCCCACTCGAAATTATCCATCAAACTCCATGCGAAGTAGCCCTTGATGGGTAAGCCCGAATCTATCGCATTTGCAACATCACCAAGATGCGATTCGATGTAATCCACGCGCTGTTGATCGTCGATCACACCGTTTGCATCAGGGCCAGTGTTATAGCAAGCTCCATTTTCTGTGATGTAGCAAGGAGGCAAATTGTTATATCGATCATAAACTTGATGCAGCAAATGTGATATCCCCTCGGCCTTAATCTCCCAGCCAATATCTGTTCTTGCATCTGAATTGGTTATCGGCACTGACACTGTAGCTGGGAACACCGCATCGTCTGCCGAATCATGCTTCACGCCTAGCGGGCAATAATAATTAAAACCCCACCAGTCGAGCGGTTGATTAATGGTGTCGAGATCACCTGCCTCTATGCCCAGCTTGTCGCCTAATGCATCTAGAAGATCATCATCATAGGCACCATCGAATATAGGTCCAAAGAACACACCATTGTCAAACTGAAAGCCACGTTCAGCAGCGGCTACATCTTCTTTAGAATCACTGCCAGGATAAATAGTGACCGCATTGAGAACCACGCCCATTGAAATATCCGAGCGTTCAGCCCGCGCAGCTTGTACACCAAGACCGTGAGCAAGATTAGTCACATGCACGGCGGCCATTGCGGCATCCAAATTTTTCTCACCCGGTGCGTGCTCTCCATAGAGATGGCTTAGATAAGTGGAACACCAAGGCTCGTTAAAAGTTGCCAATGCATCAATCCGATCACCCAGCCGCGCAACAACCACCCTTGTATATTCTGCAAAGGCATCTGCAGTATCACGATCAGTCCAGCCACCATAGCCTTGCAATGCAAGCGGCAAATCCCAGTGATAAAGCGTTGGATATACTTTTATATTTCGTTCGATTAACCCATCGATCAAACGATCATAAAAATCTAAACCTGCTTCATTAACAACACCCCGCCCGTCAGGAATTACCCTTGGCCAAGCAATTGAAAAGCGATAAGCGTCGACCTTCATGCTAGCGATGAGATCTAAATCACTCTCCCAGCGATGATAGTGATCACAGGCCACATCACCAGAATGTCCCTGAAAAACGCGACCCGGCATATGAGAAAATGCATCCCAAATAGATGGCTTACGGCCACCCTCTTTTGCAGCACCTTCAATTTGATAGGCAGCCGTTGCAAAGCCAAACTCAAAGTCAGAGGGGAAACGTTTCGCCACTTTATCTGCAGAAGTCATCATTGTTCTTTTACCGCACCGGCCTTCAGACCATCATTTGTTTTGAAAAACACACAGACATCGTTATGGACAACTTGGTTACAAGCCCTTTTGCCACGTTTTTCGGTCGATAAGTACACTTATCTATGCCGTTTAGCACTGTGCGGCGAGTCACTGGAACGATTGATTTCCCGTATTATAACCATTGAATCAATCAATAACCAGAAGTTGATAACGCATTGGGGCGCTCGCTTTAACGCTGATCTGGTGCATTTCAACTGGCCACTGTTTCGCGTTCTCTTGTTTGGCCTGATTCGAGCGAGTGCTTCAATGCGCAAAACCAATTCTCTTAACCGCTAACTCAAAAGAACCGTACTGTTGATCGGCTATAATAATGCCAATCTGTTTTATGTCCTTTGCCAACAGTTCTGGTGCGTCAAGAACAGGCCTACCTCTATATTGCGCTCTGAATTGTGTGAATGGTATGTCGATGCGAGTGAAAGGTTTTACGGGAGTAAAATCGGCTTGATAATTGATACCATCTATCGTTCTGTTAGTTCTAATAGTAAAAGCAAATACAAGCTCAACGCTACTCGATTCAATCCAGATATGGTCAACCTTCTCAGGTAATGCGGTACTTATCAACGAGCGTACAGAACAAAATCCACCATTGTTATCGGGTGAAACTACGCCTCGAAAAACGGCCTGATTTTTCTGCCACGCCATTTCACTTGACGAAATACCACCCATCACATTATCGTCGACTGAAACCCAAGAGTCTGTTGTCCCCTCTTTTTCAAAATCAAACAGTGTCATGCTTGAATGTGTACTCTCACTCATTCGGATCTGCCTCAAACTTGTATTTTTAACTACTATACATCCGCACCAGCACTTGTTAATGTTGCAGGTCGATGCATTAAAATGCACACCAATATGCACTGTATAGATGAACAGCTATAGTGTATCATCGCACTTCCAGCGTCTGCCTACTTGGGATTGTCGATGACTTACATGCCAAATTTTGCACAATCTGCTATCGAAACACAACCGGAAAACCAGCAGCGTCTGGAAGCCAAGCTTCTCAGGAAACATAGCCACGAGCGCCTCAGTCGGCTGCTTACGTTACACAAGCTTGCAGCCTCTAATGCTACTTACCAGACACGTCTTGAAGCTGAGCTTCAGATTATTGAAGACTACGCATTCTGTAGCTATTTTCTTATCGTTGCTGACTATGTTCGTTGGGCAAAAGAAAATGAAATAGCAGTGGGTCCTGGTCGCGGGTCAGGTCCTTGCTCTTTGGTCGCGTACGTTTTGGGAGTAACAAACATTGATCCTATAGAACATAATTTGCCATTCGAGCGTTTTATTAATCCAAATAGAAATGCATTACCAGACTTTGATCTGGATTTTTGCAGCGAACGAAGCGCCGAAGTCACGAACTATATACAGTCTAAGTATGGCTCGGACCGAGTGGCTCAAATAAGCTCAGAGGACACGACCCCTTTGCCCTCTCGCCTAGTTATTTGCGATCGTCCTTTAGTCGAATTAACGGCACTTTACGTCAATCCAGATTCAGGATTCCCTGTCGCGCAGATGAATCTAGCGCAAATCAAAGATGCTGGTATGGTTCAATTCAATGTCATCAAACAAAAGGCGCTAACGGTAATTCAAAAAGTTATCAAAGACATTGAAAAATCCGGTGAAGTAATAGATATCAACAAAATTGCGTTAGATGATGTGAACACGTATCGTTTACTGAGTGTAGGAGAGGCGTCACACACTCCAGTGTTAGACAGTGATCTTTACGTATCTACACTTCTGGCTGTTGCACCTATCCGGTTTGAGAATTTATGCGCAGTCATTGCGCTAAGCCAAACGCGCTTACAAGATCACATCCCACTTTTTGTTGAGCGCAGCCGAAATCCAGACTCAGTTCAATACTTTCATCCAGCAATTGAGCCTATAACTGCAGAAACCTATGGCCTTATTCTTTTTCAAGAACAAGTTATGCATATTGCTCATCAAATTGCAGGGTTTTCTTTGGTGCAGAGCGATCTTTTCCGTCGCGCTATAATAAAATCCAGTCACGAAACTATGAGTCATTATAAGAAGTTGTTTATTGCTGGCACATGCGATTTTGGTCTAACACGCCTAGAGGCCGTCGGCTTGTTCGAACACGTTGCTATAGCAGGCCAACGTTATTCTAATAAATCCCATGCCGTGGCTTTTGCGATGATTGCCTATCAAGCTGCCTGGTTGAAGGCTAATTATCCGAGTGAATATATAAACGCAAGTTCAACCAAGGGGAAACTAGGCTAAAACACTCTCACGATGTGGCAGTTGCACGCACCGATACCGATACAAGAGTCCGTGTGCAGATCAACGATTACTTGAAATAACACTCAGTGTTCGTCTTCGCTCTTGGCGGAGTTACCATTATTTTTTAGCTCAGCTAAAGAGTCAGCTAAAAAATCAAAAACTACACGTATCCGCTTACTACTTTTTAACTGCCGATGAGCGACCAACCAGATTGGAAAAACGAACCCATCTGAATCTTGGAGCGCGCGCTCGACCAATGGCTCTTTATCTCCGATGGTATCCATCATTATTCCAACACCAGCACCGGTTTTCGTCAACTCCCATTGAAAAAGAAAATTCTCCGAAACAACTGGGAGACTTTCAGGTGTTAAAGACAGTCCGAGCTGCTTTAACGGTTGAAGCATTTCGTCGCTACGATTAAAGCCTATAAAATCAGCTTTGTTTAACCGTCAATTTTCAGTGGCCGACCCAATTGATCGATGTAATCAGGGGTCGCATAAAGGCGTGCGGTCACATCGCAGATTTTTTTTGCAATCAACTCTGGCTGAGTTGGCCTTACATTTCGCACTGCAATATCCGCCTCTCGGCGACTTAAATCACTAAGCTTGACCGACGCGCGTACATCGATAGTAATACTAGGATAGGTTTCACGAATTTTTTTAATGATAGGGGGTAGTAGAAAAACTGAGATGGCGTCGCTTGCCGTTATGCAAACCTCGCCATTCAACTCTTGGGATTGTCCACTTGCAGACAAAGAGACTTTTGTCGCAGCCTGTGACATCTGCCGAACATGATCGACTAACTCAAGCCCGCTCGGCGTTAATACAAGTTGCTTACCAACTCGGTCAAATAAAATAACATCAAGCTCAATTTCTAACGCAGCGACTTGACGTCCCAGAGTTGGCTGAGTCGTTCCTAAGGCCCGCGCGGCTGCAGATAACGAACCTTCTTCTGCAGTAACTAAAAAAGCCCTAGCATGATTCCAATCAAACTGCACCGTATTCCAATCCATGCATTATTGTATAACAATAGAACGTTTTTAATCACTTACATATTCAATTAAGCATGGGTAAACTGTTGTCACTTCGTCTTAAACGCAAATATTCCTATGAACATATCAACAGTCCTAAGGGCGCTTACGTCAAACGGTACAGCTGTCTTTCCACTTGGTTCAGTGTCATGGCTTACGACTGGAGGTTTTAGATGAGTGAATCCGATAAGTTCTGGGACAAGAAGGCTGAGGGTTATGCCAAGAGCTCAATTTCAGATGAAGAATCTTATAAAAGAAAACTGATCGAAACGCAGAAAGTATTTACTCCAACTATGCGGGTTTTAGAGTTTGGCTGTGGAACAGGAGCCACAGCTGTTCACCATGCTCCTCACGTACAGCACATTGATGCGATAGATATTGCTAAGAATATGATTGAAATTGGTCGTAGAAGAGCTCGTGAGTCAAATATTGAGAACATCACATTCACTCGTGGAACGCTAACTGAGTTCAACGCAGACGATGATAGTGTGGACGCAGTTTTGGGTTTAAATGTACTTCACTTACTACCCGATAGGCAGTCTGTCATCAATGAGGTGGCTAGGATTCTGAAGCCTGGCGGAGCTTTCGTTAGCAGCACTGGCTGCCTCGGTAGTTCGTACTTGCGCTTTATAAAACTTATCGTGCCGCTAGGTAAGATGCTTGGGCTTATGCCTGATGTGTTTGTACTGACGGAGTCGCAGTTGGCAAGCGAGATGACCAATGCAGGCTTTACCATTGAGACCCAGTGGCATCACGGAGTGGACGATATCAACGTTTTTATGATTGCACGCAAAAACTAGTCGATATCTGCCGTTAAAACTCAATTTCTGGCGCACCACTTTAGAAAAAGTACAGCGAGCATCAAATCAATTTACTTGCGACGGACATTTACAATATTCGTCATCTGTTTTTAAGCGAATATTCATAATCAAAGTCATTCTGATGAGTAGACATTGAATCTTATTCAAGATGATGTGTCGATTTACACGCGTGCATTATGCTTACGCTACGATAGACTCCTTCGGTTTCACGCCACATACGCCAGTGGCGCAGCCGAAAAAATCCGCGTAACGCTCAACCTCCAGCCCTTCAGCTTCTAGGGCCTTAGCGAATTCATTGCAATTTTCGAAATTTTTTGTGTAAGTACCAATCATAGAAAAATCCTGTGCACCTCTTAATGCTAAGCGCTCTATGAGGGGTAATCCATGGTCCATATAAATTCGGTACAGTGGACGCAGTTTCCAATTTTTCGGGTCACTCGCTTCAATGAAACTAAACGTACCTCCCGGTTTCAATACACGCTTTACTTGATGCGCAATTCGCTGCTGTTGTTCGATATTAAATGTTTTTAATCCAAACGTCGATATAACACAGTCAGCACTGTTCTCAATAAGATCTACGTCGAGCACATTCGCTTTTATATGAGAAACTCGCCCTGCTCTATTCGCATGGAGTTGCTTCACCGCTTCCTCATGCATCCGTTTCGATATATCGATAGCTATAATTTCGCTAAGCTCTGGATAGCGACGAATCAAATGAGGCCAAACTTCACCAGTACCAGCCATCAGATCAAAAAATACCCCTTTTGAATTTGTCGCTGGAGGGATTGAACTTACACAAACCCTTCGCCACCGACGAATCATTCCGAAAGATGCAACAGCGCTCCAACGCCGATAAGCCGACGAACATCGATCAAACAAAGCGGCCACATAAGCCGGCTCATATATTTCGTTGGGATTCATAAATCAGTACTCTGGCACATGCAACACACTCTAAGACGTCAATACTTAAAAGCACCACTGCCCATTTTAATTTCTGGTTTGCCGACATAGCATCTTCAAAAAATGCACGAATCTAACAGCTCCCACTTCTTTCCAACGTTAACAGGTATTTAGGATGCTGCACTAGACAATGGTCTAAGAATAGCCAATTTTTCTGGCTACTCAAAGACTTTAGCAATAGTATTCATCGAACCTTCGTACAGCGTAGTACGACATTTTCTCTTGCAGCTGTGTTTAAAACAGGAAAATCAATGAAACTAAGTAAAATAGTAATGGCGAGTGTTTTTGCCATGGGTGTGGTCGGGTGTAGCGGGTCTAGTAGCAGCACGCCAGTGTCAGGTACCACAGCAGGAGCAGATATAAACGAAGTCCCGTCGGGGGGATCAACTAGCGAAGGCACTACAGATTCAACGGGCACTACTGATTCAGCTGGCCCAACGGGCGGTACGAATATCGGCGCTAATCCAGGGATCCTAGTATCTCCTATATTAGGTGAGAGTACGTCTATAGCGATAGCCGATGTGGGTGGACACAAACTCTATGGCGGTCCTGACGCTGTTTATAACCTAAGTAGCTTGTACGCAAACTATCAATTCGACTGCGATGGAACCGGTAGTTTTGAAACATTCCCCACGGAAGTATTTGCTTTTCTGTTCCCGCCAGTTACCGGCACGATCACGTGGGAGGCTGATGGTGATCGCATGAATGTTGATATTGTCTCGTCATCCGATGGAGAAGATGGACTATTAGAAGATGTCTGGATAACTGAACAGTTGAATGACGGAGTCTTTGTCGTCGGCGAAAGCTCACTCGACGGCAGGCTTGTTAGCCATATCCTACAATTCGAAGAATGTACTTAAACCGACAGGCGCACTAAGGCGTTGGTTGGCTAATGGCGTGGCATAACCTGATGGAAGGTTCTTTATCCCTTCGAACTGTCAGGTTATGTTAAAGCTCTACGCCAGTTGCTTCCACATGTACAGTGCCGATGGTGTGACTCATACTCTATTTGACTTCAAAACCCTACTCCGTGTCCATCCCACACGCTTTAACACTATCTGAAACAATGGCCTCGATGTCCAAGCGGTCCGAGACTTTCGGAACTTCCAACTTTTGTACGTCCTCAACCGTGTAATCGTCGTCCATCTGAATAATGTCCAATTTCTGAAAGTACGAGATAAAGTCCGCGCCCCCACCCGCCAGAACTTTTTGATAGAAGCAAACACATTGTCCCAACTCAAGGGAATAGTCAAAATCTTCCGCAGCTTCCGCTTCGGTCAACTCGCCATCCTCAACTTCCTTTTTGATAAGTTCCGATTCATTGTCCAATAAAATTTTACAGTGCGATTCGAAATCTGAATAATCGACCGCCAAGGCGGTGACAGGTTGTATACCTATAATTATACTAACTAGGTAGAAGGATAGGCTCTTCATAGTGACTCCCTGTTCTAAGTGGTTAATACCATTGGCGTTGTACCTTGAATATAAGATCCACTGTATTTATGCAGCCTACAGTGCACGCGAAGACTCTCAAGTAATGTACAAAAAAAACCTTCTCAACTCACTTCGCAGGCCTACAGAACACTTCTCTACCATGACTTCCGGTATCCATAGCTTCGGTATAGTGCTTAAGCCCCAATGAATCTTCAGCGTAACGTTACAGATTTGGCATAGCCAAAAATAAATAGCATACCTGAAGCCAACTTCAGCTGCTGTGCACTAGAACAATAGCCGATTCTTTCGATACGTAACGCTAGCTAAAACTATGTCGACGTATTATCAATGGAAGCCATAAACCGCTCAAACTCTCCGGGTTGAATAAGAACGTCATGTTGTTCTGTCGGGTAACTCGCGGATTGAACGTCGCTAATATATTCTTTGTACGAAGCTATGCGTTCTAGTTGCAACCGATCTCGCTCTGCTGAAAACTGTCGATACACTTTAGCGTGTCTGGGTATATGGCCACGGTTCTCACCAAGTAAGTCCGCTGAGAACAAATAGGTTGCGTCGCAAGCACTTCCTGAGCCCAGGGATATTGTGAGAATAGACAAACGCTGGGTAATGGCTTCTGCAACTTGGGCGGGCACAACCTCCATCTCTATCGCAAAGGCGCCAGCTGATTCGAAATCTTTGCTTGCTTGATACACCTCGCTTGCTTGTTTTGCACTTCGCCCAACTGCTCGCATGCCACCAACCCACGTTGCTTTGGGTGGCACTAAGCCAACGTGGGCGATCACAGGCACACCTTCCCTTGCTAGTATTTCAATAATCGCTGGACTCATACCGCAGTAGATGGACTGAGCACCAGCTTCCATTGCTTGCATTGCAGTGAACAGTGCCGCTTCTGCACTGGCGTGCTGACCCCACGGCAAACCAAACTGAAAATGAGAATCGGGAACAAGCGATGCAAAGTGCTTGGTTTCAGGACGATAGCCGGTACCAATCATATCCATGCCAGCCTCCGATGCAGCGATGGCTTCGGACTCGCGGGCCACTTGAACAAAGGCTATTTGTCTTACGCCTTTTAATTCAAGCAAGTGTTTTACAGTGAGGCTAGTCATAAACCGATATAGGATTCAGGTATGTCTTTTCATTATAGAGAAATGAACCAAATAGAGTGGTCTGGAAATATTTCTAACCGCTTAAGGCATCCACAAGAATATTAATAGCTCCACGCGTATCTTCAATGATGTTTCATGACCTGCACATCATAACTCGCTTGCAACCGCACATAATTTGAGGCAATCTGTATGCATTAATTCCATTTCCCCTGATTTTCGTAAATTATGCAGGAATCTGCACTTAGCTTGGCTTTTAATCTGATCCGGAGCGCGGATCCTGATTTATACGAAATTATCGGCCTTTCACTGCGAGTAAGCCTAGTCTCAGTCCTACTCTCGTTAATATTCGGTCTGGCACTTGGAGCAACTGTTGCGACCACATCCTTTCGCGGCAGACAGGTGCTGTCCATCCTCATTAACTCATTAATGAGTTTGCCGCCGGTTGTAGTGGGCTTACTCGTCTACCTGGCTCTATCGCGCTCAGGTCCAATGGGTTGGTTGGGTTTACTGTACACACCAACAGCCATGATCATTGCTCAGACTATTTTGATAACACCACTCGTGGCAGCATTATCACGACAAGTAATCGAAGACCTCTATCTCGAGTACAAAGAACAATTTCAGTCATTTCAGCTAACTAAATTTCAACAGATCAACGCACTGCTGTGGGATTGTCGCTACTCATTGTTAACTGTTGCGTTAGCTGGCCTTGGTCGATCTTTATCAGAAGTTGGTGCCGTCATCATCGTGGGCGGTAATATTGATCACCTTACCCGCGTTATGACGACCGCTATTGCACTAGAAACATCCAAAGGTGACTTACCTCTCGCACTGGCGTTGGGCGTGATCCTTCTGACGATGGCTTTGCTCATTAACGCGCTCCTAGCGTCGCTAAATTTCAGTGCCAAGCGGCAAGCCTATGCTTAGCAAAAATACCATTCTTAGTGAGGCGACTGTTCGCGAGCAAGCGATACCGGCAAACGGATCGCTAAACGAAGAACGACGTTCAACTTTGGACAACATCCCGCGTACACAGCTTGAACTACGCACCATCTCCTATCGTGTTGGCGAGTTAACCCTACTGCACAATGTAAACCTATCTCTACCTGAGGCTGGGGTTACAGCCGTCATGGGGTTCAATGGCGCTGGTAAAAGCGTATTGCTTAAAATAATGCATGGCATTCTTACTCCCAACTCAGGGTCAGTGCTTTGGAATCAACAACCGTCTGATGCAATACACCGCCAAGCGCAAGCGATGGTTTTTCAAAAGCCCGTACTACTAAAACGTTCAACCAAAGCCAATATTGATTTCGTTTTAAAGCAACGCCGTGCTCACAATCCTACACTGCGCAATGAACTTCTAACACGCGTAGGACTTATTGACAAAGCACAACAACCTGCCCGTCTACTATCTGGCGGTGAGCAGCAACGACTCGCCTTAGCCCGCGCACTCGCGTGCAATCCTGCAGTACTGTTTCTTGATGAAGCCACGGCAAGCCTTGACCCTGCATCAACGGCTATTATAGAGCGTATTGTCAGTGAGCAATCTCAAGCCGGTACCAAGGTCATTATGGTCACACATGATTCTGCGCAAGCAGCAAGACTTGCACAGCAAATTATATTTTTAGATTCAGGAACCGTGGTAGAACAATCTGATACCACGACTTTTTTCTCAGCACCAAAAACGACCGCAGCCAAAGCTTATCTGGATGGTCGACTCTATCATCCAGAATTAACTCTCGAAGACAATCGATGAACACGATACTCAAAAAATGTCTAGCATCCTTTCTGCTCGCAATAGTCGCCGCGAACATCGGCAATGCTCACGCGGAAAAATCAACCGTACTGGTACAGTCAACAACCTCAACCGCTAATTCTGGATTATACGACTACCTACTACCACTGTTCGAGCAACAACATAATATTAAAGTCAATGTTGTCGCTGTTGGAACTGGCCAAGCTATACGCAACGCACGCAACTGCGATGCCGATGTACTGCTAGTGCATGCAAAGGATGCTGAAGATGCGTTTGTGGCTGAAGGTTTCGGCGTAGAACGTTTCGATGTTATGTATAACGACTTTGTGATCATAGGACCATTATCAGACCCAGCTGGTATTCGCGGCATTGCCACGGTTAAATCCGCTTTACAGAAAATTATGGATACTAAAACTCTTTTTGCATCTCGAGGCGATGATTCTGGCACTCATAAAAAAGAATTATCTCTGTGGCAAGCCATTAATTTAGATATTGAAAACGTCAACCCCACATGGTATCGATCAACAGGTTCTGGAATGGGCGCAACAATCAATACCGCTGTCGGCCTTGGCGCCTACACAATCACAGACAGAGCAACTTGGATAAGTTTCAAAAACAAAAGTGATTATCAAATATTGTTCGAAAGCGATCCGATTTTGTTCAATCAATACGGCGTCATTCTTGTAAACACGAAGCAATGTCCATCCGTTAATCACCAAGCTGGGCAGCAATTTATAGACTGGTTATTATCAGATGAGGCACAAACTAAAATTGCTGAATTCAATATCGCGGGCCAGCAATTGTTCTACCCAAACGCCCAACCGCAACCATTACCAATAAAAAAATAACAATGAACGGGTTTAACTTATAGTTATGTCTGATTATTTAACCACGAGCGAAGTTGCAGAACTGCTTCGAATTAAAGAGCGTAAGGTCTACGACCTAGCCTCGTCAGGACAACTACCTTGCAATAAAGCAATAGGGAAATTACTTTTCCCTCGAGACCAAATCAATGCATGGCTTGCCAGCAACGCAGAACACGCTATTGGACCTCTTGTGGCTAGACCGCCTGTTTTCCTGGGCAGCCACGACCCACTATTAGAATGGGCACTTCGAGAGTCTCGCTGCGCGCTTGCGATGCTGTTCGATGGAAGTGCCGATGGTTTGCAACGATTTATCGCTCGGGAAGGAATTGCCGCCGGATTGCATATTCATGATCATAAAAATCAAACTTGGAATATCAGCTCAGTCGAACAACATTGCGGTCAACATTCTGCCGTGCTCATTGAGTGGGCAGTGCGCCAGCGCGGATTAATCGTGTCGCCAAAGTATGTTGATAAGATTAAAACGGTTGATGATCTGAAAGGGTTACGGATAGTGCCCCGACAACCAGAAGCTGGCGCGCAGTTATTATTTGAACAACTCATTGATCAAAGTGACATCGACAAAAGCGACATCGAATTTAGTGATGCTGCAAGAGCTGAAACCGATGTGGCCGCTGCAATAAATTCTGGTGCGGCAGATGCAGGGTTTGGTTTGGCTACAGTTGCAGCCAGTTATAACCTGCATTTCGTGCCGTTAGTAGAAGAACGATTCGACTTACTGATCGATCGGCAACACTACTTTGAAGAACCGATTCAAACCTTGTTAGCATTTTGCAAAACTGAACGCTTTACAAAGCATGTCGACCAACTGGTCGGTTACGATGTATCAGAGCTTGGACGCGTACGTTTTAATAGCTTGGCCCCGTAATTGGTTTATTGCACAACGCTCAGCATTGGCCTGACTCTTCTGCATCGCGCATAACAAATAGTAAGCAGTGATTTAATTTGAAATATCACAGCTGCTCATTCAGCCACTGAGACATAACATTTAGCAGCTCGCGCTCATGGTCTGTATTATCAAAAAAATGATAAGCCTCATCAACAATCGATTGCTTATAGGCATTGTTGTGCGCTGAAGCTTGTTGGCGAGCCTCTGCCGTTTCTAACACGGTTGGAAAGTCTCTGCTACCAAAAATATCAAGTACCGGAATATTGATAACCTTCAGAGATTCAGCGCTGTTGATGGCTGCCTGCTTATATTGAGCGCTCATCCCAATAGCAACGAAAGCTTTTACGTCGTGCTCAGCACGTGCAAGATAATAACTGGCCATGGTGGCACCTTGACTGTGAGCTACAACCACAATGGTGTCCACACCTTGTTCAACTAAATATTGCGTGGCTGCACGCATGCGCGGTGGTACTTCAGGATACAGCGGTACATAGTCCTCGTAGGCCGCGCTTTTTTCCAATAAAGGCAGCTGTATTGATAACGTATTCCAACCGTGCCGTGTCATACCCACGCGAACCGGTTGCACTACTTGGTTCCAATTGGGATGAAATCCGGTACCGTGCAACACGATCATGCCTTGAGTGGACGCAGTTTCAGACTCTGTATAGATACTTAAAAAACAATGCCCGTCCGCTTCAAGGAAAACAGGTTCCCCGTCAAATACCATATCAACAGTTTGGTCCACCCAGCGCTGCTCTCTTTCAACATCTGTTGCTTGAAGAGTTGTAGAAAAAAAGACGAGAAGGCACAAAAGTAAGGCGTATTTCATAACTACCTTTGTTTATAACGAGAGTGGTTCAAACCTGATGAGAAAAGCGAAATAGCGCTAATATCCAGCCATGCCCAAGATCTAGAATGGGCATGGCTGTCTTTTGCAGCGCTACAATCAATCAATCAAGCGATCAATTACCTTAAACGAACTTGATGCCACTGTCCGTCATCGGTAACTTTGTTATCCGTTTGCCGGTAGCTGCATAAATTGCATTAGCCAACGCTGGCCCTGCTGGCGGCAGCCCTGGCTCTCCAACGCCCGTAGGTGCTTTATCAGATGGCACGATGTGTACTTCCACGTCAGGCATATCCGTTATTCGCAGCGGTTGATAGGAGGGGAAGTTACTCTGTTCTACAACACCGTCTTTCGTGGTGATTTTGTTACGCATTACCGCACCCAGGCCGTAACCGATCCCCCCTTCCATCTGTGCTCGGACCACATCAGGGTTAACAGCAATACCGCAATCAACCGCGCACACAACCTTGTCAATGGATATGGCGCCATCAGCAGTAACAGAGACATCCATAACTTCCGCAACATAAGTGCTAAATGATTTATGCACCGCAACACCACGCCCTTTACCTTCGACTTGCTTACCATCCCAACCGGCCTTTGTCGCAGCCAACCTAAGCACACCTGCAAAACGTGCTTGGTCCTCATTGGTTTCATCCAAATGTGCAAGACGAAATTCAACTGGGTCTGTGCCAGCAGCTTCTGCTGCCATGTCCATCAACACTTCCATCGTATAACCCGATTGACTGTGACCCACAGAGCGCCACCACAACACTGGCATTGGAGACTCGTAATCGGTCAAACCCAATGCCATTGGGAGCTGGTATGGGGTGTCGACGATACCTTCCACAGAAAAATGGTCAACGCCATTGTGTACCGCCATGCCTTCCATTGGACCGCCTTTGAAAATAGACTGCGCAACAGATCGATGCCCCCAGGCAGAAATTTTCCCATCATCGCCAATGCCTATATGCGCCCGCTGGGCAAACATCGGACGATAGAACCCACCCGCTAAATCATCTTCACGCGTCCAGACCAATTTCACCGCTTTGGTTTTACCCAGTGCAACAAAGGCCAATGCAGCCTGCACATGGTAGTCCGATGCACCATTTGCTCGACGACCAAATGAACCGCCAGCATAGTAAGTTTTAATCTCTACCTTTTCCATTGGAATTTGAATAATGGCAGCCAATGTTGGATGTGTAATCATTGGGAACTGACAACCATCATGCAATCGAACACCGCCATCTTCAGTGGGCTCAATAACGCAGTTCACAGGCTCCATTGGCGCATGTGCTAACAAAGGGAAGTGAAAGTCAGCTGTGACAGATTTAACGGACGCTTTGGCAGCCGCTTCTGTTTCGGCTAAATTGCCCTTGCCCGTTGCATCGTAAGTTGGCTCTGCATTTAATTTGTCGGTGTATTCTGTAAGCATCTCAGCGGAACCGCGAGTATCGGCTGCGGCGTTGTCCCATTGCGCACTCACTTCGCGTCTCGCCTTAATAGAGGCCCAAGTAGATTCAGCGTAGATAGCAACACCCGACTTATCAGGCAATGCCTTCGCCTCAACAAAGCCGTTGACTTTGTCAGCTTCGCCTAAATCAAAACTGGCTAATGTGCCGCCAAACAGCGGCGACCGTAAAATAGTGACGTAAACCATGTTCGGCACTTTTACGTCCATCGCAAACATCGCGGTACCATTCGTTTTTGCAAAACTATCTTTACGAGCAAGCTTGTTTTTACCAATCAGCTTAAAGTTCGCTGAATCCTTCAGTGCAGGCTCAGCTGCAGGTTCAAGCTTTGCCGCTTGCGCAACGAATTCGCCTATGTGTGCTTTCTTGTTTCCATCACTGCTGAGCTGACCATCATCTAGCGTAATGGCTGAAGGCTCGACATCCCATTCTGCAGCGGCGGCGCGCACCAACATGTCGCGTGCGGCAGCACCTGCCTGTCGATACTGCATATAAGAATTTGCTATGGCCGTTGAACCACCCGTGCCCTGCCCACCGAAGGCCAAGTTCTTATAATTTTCGTGTGAAGGCGCAAACTCTACTTTGACTTGACTCCATTCAACGTCCAATTCTTCGGCCACCAATGTCGTAAGACCAGTGCTTGTGCCTTGCCCCATTTCAAAATGCTTGACCAAGACTGTGACAGTGCCATCGGCATCAATTTTAACAAACGGATTAAAACCGACCGATGCGGTCGAGGCGTTTTCTGTCGTTGCGGCTAATGCACCCGAGACATTAAATCCAATGACCATTGAGCCGCCGAGTACAGCGGAGGCTTTCAAAAAACCGCGTCTGTTTATAGGTACTGTATTTGAGGTATCCATGATTAACCCTCCATGATGTCTGAAGCACGATGAATAGCCGCGCGAATACGATGATAAGTTGCGCAACGACACGCATTGCCTTGCATGTACGTGTCGATGTCGTCATCACTGGGTTTGGCATTGCTGGACAACAGTCCAATAGCCGACATTATTTGCCCTGATTGACAGTAACCACATTGCACGACATCAAGCTCTTGCCACGCAGCTTGTACCGCTTTGGCTTGTGGAGTGTCGATAACATCGATTGTTGTTACCTCACCATCACCGATCGCACTGATTGGCATAACGCAAGATCGCGTGGGTTGCCCATTAACGTGCACAGTGCAGGCTCCACATGACGCAACGCCACAACCAAATTTTGTACCCGTAAGATTAAGTTCATCGCGAATAACCCACAACAATGGTGTATCCGCATCGGCATTTATCGCGCGAGACTCCCCATTGATTTTTAATGTAATGGCCATGTACTTCGCCCCTCTTCGTATGGTGTAAAGGATTGATTCACCGCGTTACTTTAGCGTTATGCTCAGCAACACAGTAGAGTGAAAGTGGTGATGCGCTGCTTATTATTCTTTGAAGATGCAACTGCGTTATCTATGCTGACCACTTTGAGTGATTCTGAAGCAAAACGCAACGGCCCTATGGCTTAGTATCGACGTATTTCAGTCCAGATAACAGCCAGTATTGGTGATCAAAGCTCATGAAAAAATAATGAGAGGCTAAGATGATATCGGTTTTTCAGGGCTTTCCAGAGTATGCGCTGCAGCAATTCGATCCCAACGCGTACAGCTAGAAAATTCCAAAGATCTTTTTGCGCTTCTGCGGTACTGGTGCCGCTAGCAACGATTGCGCAATTTCAACCTGTCTAGCCCAGAATCGGTCTTTATCATCGAGCCTTCTTGCTTGGTCAGCAATCATCGCTCGCTGCTCGGCGAGCTGATTTGCCATTTGCCTGTTGGTTTGCTCTAGTAACTCTTTATTCCACTCAAGTTCGCGAACTAACAACTGAACAGTATCCGCTTGGCCTGCTGATTGGGCACGTGCTACCAAATCAGCCTGTTCTTCTGAAATAGCCCGAGCGTCATCGTTACTCGCTATTTCACTGCTCGCATCCTTATCTATTGTATCGACCGATTCACCAAGTGCCACATCAACAACGGTTCTTGAGACCATTGAAGCAACTTCAGATGATGGACGGCAGTCCGTCGCTTTCTTCACTTCACGAAGCTTTAAATTAGCCAGTGGCTTTAAGCTGGGATAGATGCGGATTAACTCGACAACATCAATACCTTCTGGCGTGCAAGTTAGCTCACCACGCTCAATCTGATCAATCATGGTGTGTCGCGGCACTCCTGCCATTCGCGAAGCATCCGTTACGCTCAATATAGTCATAAATTCTCTGTTTGAAGCTCACAATCTCCACCAAGAGTGAATACTTGAATAAACAAGTAAACTAACTTGGTCCACTCTACAAAGGATAGCTCTGTATCGCCGTGAGTCCAGTGCAATTGTACGAAATTATGCAATGCGCCTTTAATATTATGTTAAATACAAAGCCACGCTAAAATAGACCATGTTTGCAAAACTCAAAGCTTGGATGCATAAAACAAAAATTGACTTGATTGCGGTCTTCTTAGCAAGTCGTGATAATCGCACGCCTCGCTTAGCAAAAGTAGTCGCGATTACCGTGGCCGCCTATGCGTTGAGTCCGATTGATTTAATTCCAGACTTTATTCCGGTGCTTGGCTATTTAGACGACTTAATTCTAGTGCCCGCTGGCATAGCATTGGTGGTCAGACTAATACCCGCCCCATTGATAACAGAATTCCGAGTAAATGCTAAGCAATGGACGCATACGGATACTAACTGGATTATGGGTGGTTTCATTATTGTGCTTTGGTTGATCACTATTGCCCACTCTGCAAATACGCATTTTCAATACTCTAAACTCTTACCCACTGCAAATAGGCAATGGCCTTTTCAGCACGATGATTTAAGCTTACTAATGGCCACTACTCAAATAACACTAACACCGCAAAACGGTACAATAAATCGCATCTATAAAAAGAAAGTATATGAAACTATACGATATTATTTTGCCTTATCGAACGTACGCCAGGATACCAGTAACACCAGCATATCAATCTACGGTTCAAATTTTTTCACAGAAAAGTTGAGTGCAGGCGTACGATTGACCCAGTTCAGCACCTCTAACAATTCAGACACAGATTCAATAGGGGTTGGCGTGAATTTTCGCTTCTGATTGAACTCTCAAGAGAACTCATTGAGCAATTAAACTATGACCTACGGCTACCTTTACTCTAATACATAACAGTTTGCAGAGTAACGCCAAAGGCTTTTCCGAGCGCAGCTTGCGCTCATCTGCCCATGCGCTTCACGATAATTTCGTAACTCATTCGTTATGGGTGGGCGCTTGGTCCTCGTCGGTGACTAAGTGCGTCGTTCGATGCAAAAACCTAAGCGGCACTTACCCAATCACTGAAAAACTAGACTCGCTATTAATTTTACGCTTACGTGAATAACAATCTAACGACAATGTGTATTTAGCGTTTTCCAAATTAAATTGAACAGGCTCCTTATCGTGATCTTGCCCAGCATCCTCAGCTTGCACTAATGCCGCCATGATCTTTCCAGCGACTGGCGCATTTTTGTATTGGTTCCCGCTAGTGCCACAAGCCATAAAAAAACCAGGCAAATCACTTTTATCGTATATCGGCATCCAATCTTCACTAACGTCGTACAGCGCAACCACACCCTTAGCCGTATCAGGTACGCCTAAATCTGGAAGCCTTTGAGCCCAACGCATCACTAACGTTTTCCATTGCGATGAGAACTCAAGATTATAATTATCTGGGTCATCCACCCATTCACGTTCATCGCATTCGGGATCTTCAGAACCTATTAAAAACCCATTCCCTCCAGAGGGTCGGGTGTACACCTGCACATCGCTATCGGATGTAATCATACGTTTCGCATTGCCAAGTGAATCTGGCGCATCAACATGCGCAACTTCGTGCCGCAAGGCTCTTGTACTCATTAGCATGCTAGCTGTAACACCGGCCATTTTATTAATCACTGACGAATGCGGGCCAGCTACATTAATAACAATGCGAGCGTCTACAACGCTACCATCACCAAGTTTAACACCGGACACACGACCATCAGCTTGTAGAATCTGCTTAACTTCGGTATTAAACTTGAATAGTGCGCCATGCGCCTGCGCAGCTATCTGTACGTTGTAAGCCGATAGCTTGGGATCGTTAACGTAGCCACCGCAAGGGAAAAATACAGCGCCGTTAAGTTCGCCACCAGTCGGCTCACCAAAAGCTTCGTCATCAAGGAGTTTTGCAGGGAAAAATTTTCGCGTATCTATCCCCGGCAAGTAGTCCACCATTTCACTGGCACTAACATGCTCATACGGACACGACACTTCATCCATCACCGAGCAGGCTTTTTCCAAATTCCCATTTAGCTCTGTTTTGGCGACCAAACAACCTGTGTTGCTGTATTCAATTAAGTCAGCAGCATCAACCGCATTACCAAGATAATCACTCCAGTTACTCCAGTAGTGCCAACTCTCGTACGCTAAGGCGCATGAATCGGCAGTGGAATAATAAGTTCGAATAATCGCGCACGATGAGGATGTAGAGCCGTACCCAGCTTGCGGCAATTTATCGATCGACAGCGTTTTGTAACCTAGCTTTGATAATTCGTAAGCCGTACACGCACCGATAACACCTGCGCCAATAATGACGGCATCTACTTTTTCGTTCATTCTTAATTTTCCACAAAGGAACGCCGACGGGCGTCAGTTATTTATTCGAAATTTTGCACTACATCGTTGCACCTATTTGCCACGGAACAAATTCGTTGTCACCAAGACCGTGCTGCTCACTAAGCGTTTTTTCACCCGATGCCACACGCAACAGCTTGTCATAAATTTGTTGCCCGACATCTGCTACAGAATCACCTTCGCTGACTATGGTACCGGCGTTGACATCCATATCGTCCTCGAGCTGTTTATACATGTCTGTGTTGGTCGCAATCTTTAAACTGGGAGAAGGCTTGCAACCAAACGTTGAACCTCTACCAGTGGTAAACGATACTAAGTTACAACCGCCCGCCACTTGGCCCGTCACCGATGCTGGATCGTAACCCGGTGAATCCATAAACACGAATCCAGCAACGTCCACAGATTGTCCATATCTGAAAACACCCGTTAAAGGACTCGTGCCACCCTTGGCAACCGCACCGAGCGATTTTTCCAATATAGTTGTAAGACCACCGAGTTTATTTCCCGGTGATGGGTTGTTATCCAGACTGCCATTGTTTCGCGCAACGTAATCTTGCCACCACTCAATACGCGCCATTAACGCGTTTGCCACAGCTGGCGTAGCTGCGCGTGAAGTGAGTAGGTGCTCTGCCCCATAGATCTCAGGCGTTTCAGCCAAGACTGCAGTACCGCCTTGCTTAACTAACAAATCGGCTGCATAACCTAATGCAGGGTTTGCCGTTATTCCAGACCAAGCATCAGAACCACCACACTGTAACGCCAACATCAACGACGACGCAGAACAGGTTTCTCGGTTAATCCGATTCACTTCGGGCAGCATCTCTAAGAGCTCTTGATGACCTCGCTCAACCGTTTTCTTATGACCACCAACGGATTGAATATTCATGGTACGAAGTAATGGACCACTAGATAACTCATGGGCCGACATGGTCGATTGAATTTGGCTACCCTCACAACCAAGCCCAATAAACACAACGCCACCAATATTAGGATGGGTTGCATAGCCTGCCAATACACGCTGTAAATTATCCCAACCATCTCCTTCGATTGCCATGCCACAACCCGTGCCATGGGTAAAAGCAGCGATTCCATCTACATTTGGATAAGCTTGCAGAACCTCTTCGGAAATGGACTTAACAATATGATGCACAGCTGTTGCTGAACAGTTAACGCTACTTAGCACGGCGATGTAATTGCGCGTACCAACGCGTCCATCACCACGCTTAAAACCTTGAAACACATCAGTACTATCAACAGCAACGTTTTTTATGTCGCTACAAAATTCGTGGGCTGCATCGTTGTTTTGGAAATCTAAATTATGCGTATGAATATGTTCGCCTAACGCAATTGCGCTGCGCGCCACACCAATGGTTTGAGCATACTTACGAACACGCTCACCGACAGCAATGGGTGCCAGTGCAATTTTATGGCCCTTCGGGACGGCCTGTTCTACCGATATATTGTGAACCGTTTCGCCAGCTTTGAGACCTCGAAGCGCAACGCCCACATTATCTTCAGTGGAAAGCTGCAAAACAGGCTGACCAACCGCGTCATCTTTAATCCAAACAATGGGGGATACGTCATCGCTCATGGGCCAACAAACCTGTTCTGCAGTTTATAAAAAACGGCGCGAAAACTACCGTTTAGATACGCGCCTTTCATTCACACTTTATGCATATAAAATGAATTAGGTGTCTTTCGTATGCCTTATGAGGGCTGGAATAGTGTCGTCGCCGTGACCCGCTTCAACGACTTTTTTAAGCAACGCCTGCGCCTCTTTTGGCAAAGTGACATCAGCGCCGTTCGATTCAGCCATGGCATTGAAATAGCCTACATCTTTGTACCCGTTAGCCAAAGAGAATTGCAATTTGCTTTCATCACCGTTTAGCGGCCCTTCAAACATCCAGTCGAAAAAGTCACTTCGATTCGGACCGGCTGCCATCACGTCATACAATAGTTGTAAATCGACACCCGCTTTTTGAGCGGTTTTAACCGACTCTGCAACAAGACACGCAACCGACATTGAATAGCCATTGTTGATCAGCTTGAGCTTATGCCCGACACCGAGCTCACCTACGTGAAATAGATTTTCAGACATCGTTTCAAGTAAAGGGGTCGCAGTTGCAAAGTCTTCTTTACTACCACCGGCCATCATATTTAATGTACCTGATTCAGCTGCAGCTGCTGAACGTCCAAGCGGCACATCAAGCATGGTACAACCGCGCTTAGCAAGCTCGGCACCAATTTTCAATGTGGAATCGGGTTCCGATGTGCCACAGTCGATCAACATGAATGGATGGCCCATGCCGCTTAACAACCCATTGTCGCCATACACCGTTTCTTCAACAACGGTAGATGTGGTTACGCACACAATGACGACATCAACTTTTGCCACCATTTCAGCAGGCGTTTTAACTTCAGTTGCCCCTAACTTTAATAAGCGCTCAACGGGCTCACGTCGTTTGTTTCCCATAACAACCAAAGGATAACCAGCCCCAATAACGTTCGCAGCCATTCCAACGCCCATAGAACCCAGACCAATAAAACCAACTCTTGGTAATTCGTTTGCCAAACTCTTTCTCCGATTCGGTGCACTCACCGATGATTATTAATTAATGACTATCGCGCGGAACAGGTGCTCCACTGCCGCCTTGTAAGAAATCTAGATCTGCGCCCTTATCTGCCTGCATCACCGTTTCTTGATACAACTTCACATACCCGCGCTCAGACTGCGGATGCACAGGCGTCCAGTTAGATCGACGCAGCGCTAATTCTTCATTCAATACGTTTAAACTCAACTGCCGATTGGCCACATCAAGCGTTATTTCGTCTCCTGATTGTACCAGCCCCAGTGGACCACCTACCGCGGCCTCGGGCGCCACGTGCAAAACCACCGTACCGTAAGCCGTACCACTCATCCTTGCGTCCGAAATGCGGATCATGTCGGTGACACCTTGTTTTAGTAACTTCGTTGGTAGGGCCATATTGCCCACTTCTGCCATGCCCGGATAACCACGCGGTCCACAATTTTTCAATACCATGATGCAGTCAGCATCGATATCTAAATCATCCTCATCAATACGGGCTTTGTAGTCTTCTATGTCTTCAAATACCACTGCGCGACCTGTGTGCTGAAGCAACTCAGGCGTTGCCGCTGAAGGCTTTAAAATAGCGCCATCCGGTGCTAGATTGCCACGCAATACCACCAAACCGCCTTGCTCTTTAAAGGGTTCATCGACACCATAAACAACGTCTTTCTCAAAAATTTCTGCATCCTTAACGTTGTCCCACTGACTCTTGCCATTCACCGTCAGCGCCTCTTTATGCAAAAGCCCAGCATCAGCTAATTGCTTTAATACGACAGGCAAGCCACCCGCGTAATAAAAATCTTCCATTAAATAATCGCCAGAAGGCATCAAATTAACCAAGCATGGAACATCGCGCCCAATGGCGTCCCAATCGTCCAACGAATGATCAACACCAACTCGGCCAGCGATTGCAAGCAAGTGAATAACGGCATTGGTAGAGCCGCCAATAGCACCATTAGCGCGAATCGCATTCTCAAACGCCTCTTTGGTTAAGATATCCGATGGCTTTAGATCTTCTGCCACCATTTCCATGATTCGTCGACCAGCCATGTGCGCTAAAACTTGTCGTCGTGAATCTGCCGCTGGTATAGCTGCATTACCCGGCATACCCATGCCCAAAGCCTCCACCATACAAGCCATCGTTGAAGCGGTCCCCATTGTCATGCAATGCCCAACCGACCGAGACATACACGACTCAGATTCCATAAATTCTTCTTTAGTCAGTTCTCCTGCTTTAACCATCGCATCGAACTTCCACACGTGGGTTCCAGAACCAATACGCTCTCCACGAAAACGACCATTAAGCATCGGACCACCAGATACCACCAACGTTGGCAGATCACAACTCGCCGCCCCCATCATTAAAGACGGCGTGGTTTTATCACACCCGACTAGCAGTACCACCGCATCGAGTGGGTTAGCGCGAATGCTCTCTTCGACATCCATGCTCGCCAGATTCCGAAACAACATAGCGGTCGGACGCATTAGCGTTTCACCTAGCGACATCACGGGAAATTCAACGGGAAAGCCCCCCATCTCATACACACCGCGTTTCACTTTCTCAGCAATACCCCGTAAATGTGCATTGCACGGTGTTAGTTCTGACCATGTATTACAGATACCGATCACTGGCCTGCCGTCAAACAGATGATGCGGTAAACCTTGATTTTTCATCCAACTGCGATAAGCAAATCCGTCTTTATCTTGCCGGCCAAACCATTCTGTACTGCGTAGTTTTTTGCTCATTATTTCACCGCAACAACATGCTGACTGATTTCACCCAAACCTTGAATACCCAATTCCATGCGCTGTCCAACAGATAAAAACTGCGGTGGGTTAAAGCCAAGCCCAACCCCAGGTGGTGTCCCGGTTGGGATTAAATCGCCCGGTCTCAAGGTCATCGTCTGACTGATATAGCTAACAATGTGCGCCACGCTAAATATCATGGTTCGTGTGTTTCCTGTTTGCTTACGCTCACCATCCACATCGAGCCACATATCCAGCGCTTGTACGTCAGGGATTTCATCACGAGTCGTCAAAACCGGACCAAAAGGACAAAACGAATCGTGACTTTTACCTTTTACCCACTGACCGGTACCATCGAGTTGAAAGGCACGCTCAGACACATCGTTAACCACACAGAATCCGGCCACGTGGTCCAACGCATTTTCTTCGGACACATACCGAGTGGTTTTACCGATGACAATCCCAAGCTCAACTTCCCAATCCAGCTTGGTACTGCCCACAGGCATTTGAACATCATCATTGGGTCCACAAATAGAGGTGTCGGCCTTCATGAATAAGATTGGCTCTGCCGGTATCGCCATCCCAGATTCTGCCGCATGGTCAGAATAATTTAATCCGACACAAATCACTTTACGTACGTTAGATATAGGTTCGGCCAATCGGGTCGACGCATCAACCACTGGGCAAGAATCTAGATCAATCTTTCGTAGCTGATCAAGGGTAGAATCATCGAGTTGCTGGTAGCCAATGTCAGGCACATGGGCGGAGATATCCCTTATCTGCCCAGCAGAGTCCATGGCACCGGCTTTTTCAGAGCCAGGCTGGCCAAAACGCAAAAGTTTCATGTCAATATTCCTGCTAAATTAATCTATCAATGGATACCATTCACAATACAGAAGCGCCACCACTCAAACAAGAACGGGCTGAACCCATTTTTCGCCTAGCAGGACATCGCTAATGCGCTGGTTAATCAGAGTTTGCGGCGTCATCGTTGTGTTCTATTTGCTACCTGCAGGCTGTATGTTTGCGCAGCACAAAGTATCCGACAGCAGAACTTCGTGGTGGGAACTGCGGCGGGACAGCAGCGAGCAAGCGCCGCCGGCTACCGAGTCAGACCAGGCAATTATCCAAGTTTACGCGGCACGTGCGGCGCGTTGGCGCGGCTCTTTTGGCGTACACACGTGGATTGCGACAAAACGTCGCGGTGAGGATCGTTATACCCGAATGGAAGTCATCGGTTATTCCGTTCGCTGGGGTAATGACGCGGTCAGAATTCGTACAGGCTCACCCGATAGCTATTGGTTTGGAAATCGCCCCTATTTACTGCGCGATATCCGCGGAACAGACAAAGTAGAAAAACTGATAGATCGCTTATTTGAGGTCGCCATCGACTATCCTTACAACGATGTCTACCACGTATGGCCTGGTCCAAACAGCAATACGTTTACGGCGCATCTGGCGCGTGCCGTACCAGAATTGAGATTAGAACTGCCATCAACTGCGATCGGAAAAGATTATGTTCCATGGAAGAACATTGTTGCAAAAACTCCTTCTGGCACGGGTGCGCAACTCTCACTGAAAGGCTATGGCGGATTAATCCTTGGGCTCGAAGAAGGCTTTGAAATAAACTTGCTCGGACTGACAGCTGGTATTGATCTGTATCCGCTTGCATTGAAACTGCCAGCCGTGGGACGCGTTGGCTTTTCTGATTATCGCCGGTTTAATGAGATTGATTTACCGCAGCGTTAAGCACTTGCTATCCACGTCGTGTTCATTTCATGTTAATAGCCAGAACCATCCAAAGCCACAAGCATCACCACTGAAGACGGGCGCTACATTGCCTTAAAACCTCAGCCGCGTCAGGCTCCACTCTGCATCTTCAGAATTAATATTTTCCACCATTTTATGACGTGACGTCATTTTTTGACATACTGCTTGTCATTTTTTGACGTAGCGTCTAAACTTCTCGTTGTGAGCATGTCCAGAAAACAACGCGAGATAGCGAATAGGCACAACCTTTTTTTAGAAATTGGTCGTGGCATTCTAGAAGAAGATGGCTTTCACCTGCTGTCAATGGAAGCTATAGCTGAGGCAGCTGAATATTCGAAAGGCACTGTATACCAACATTTCAGCTGCAAAGAAGAAATACTCATTCAGCTTTGCATTCAGGAAATGACAGAACTTCAAACGCTATTCCTACGCGCATCACAATTCGAGGGAAGCAACAGAGACCGTATCGTTGCGGTCGCCTATGCACATCTACTTTGGTCGCGAATCGGTTGTAAAAAAAATGACATGCTTCAACATCTTTCTATGCACGGTGTACGAGACAAAGTAAGCGACTCTAATTTAAAGCAGCACGACGAACTGCATGACAGCATCGTCGGCCTGGTCAATAACATAGTTAATGAAGCGTTCAAAGCTGGTGAGCTAAACAAGTCAAAAACCATGTTGGCACCTGATATTGTATTTGGCCTTTGGTCATTATTCTCTGGCGGTCAATTACTGCAAACCTCCGAACTACCCTTAGAAGAGATGGGAATTAGCGACCCTAACATGACCATCCTGCGAACCATGATGCTCATGCTCGATGGCCTGAATTGGCAGCCGCGACACACCGAAGCGCACTTAAAAAAATTACTAAAATCTTTTAACACACAGCTGTTCGTCGAAGAATATGCCCTTGCAAGCGCTGAACCGTAAAAATTTAACAGACAACTTTAGATCGGATTGATTACTTAGTTTCACACCAGTTAAAGCACACTGTTCGAACCCGTAAAAATGTTGGGCTCGTTGGAATCTGAATAAATTATAAGGAAGCTTCACAATGATTGAACGCTACGCCCACATCCTGTTGCGATATCGCTGGTTAGCCATCGGGATAACCATATTAGCAACGCTTGCATTGGGTTCTGGTGGAAGGTTTCTCGTTTTCACCAACGATTATCGCGTCTTTTTTGGGCCAGACAATCCTCAACTGGTTGCGTTTGATCAATTACAGGAAACCTATACCAAAAGCGATAACCTGTTTATCATGCTTGAGCCGAAAAGCGGCACGGTGTTCGATACCGCTTCTATGGAAGCCATCGTCGATGCAACCGACAGAGCTTGGCAGGTCCCCTACTCTATTCGTGTAGATTCTATTAGTAACTTTCAACATACCCGTGCCGAAGGCGACGATATGTTTGTAGAGGAATTAATTGAAGACCCTGAATTTTTAGAAAGTGCGGATATTGACCGCATCAAATCGATTGCACTCGATCAACCTCAGCTAGTCAACAAACTGTTATCCCCGGACACCAAAGTGACGGGTATTAATATAACCGTTGAGCTGCCAGCACCATTAACCGAAGCAGATATGGTGCTCACGCCAGAGGAGCGAGCAGAGAAAGACCCTAATATAGCGTTAGGCGTGGCCATGAACTTTACCCGTGAGATGGTTGCCGAGCTCGAAGCAGACTACCCAGATATTAGTTTTCAGACAACGGGTATTGTCGCGATGAACCAAGCATTTCCAGAAGCTATAGCAGCTGATGCTAAATCGCTTTTGCCAATGGCTTTCCTGGTGGTTATCGTCGGTGTAATTCTGTTTTTACGTAATTTCTGGGCGATGGTTGGAACCGTTATTGTTGTTCTATTTTCAATTATGCTTGCAATGGGCACCGCAGGCTGGTTAGGCATTTTACTAACTCCGCCCGCAGCGTCAGCACCAACCGTAATTCTCACCTTAGCGGTGGCCGATTGCGTGCATTTACTGGTGACCTTACTGCAAAACATGCGCGATAAAATGGATAAAAACGAAGCCATTGTGGAGAGCCTACGAGTGAACTTCACGCCTATTTTTCTTACGTCAATAACGACAGCCATTGGCTTTTTGAGCATGAACTTTAGTGACTCACCACCATTTCACGATTTAGGCAACATCGTGGCCCTGGGCGTTGGCTATGCATTTATTTTGGCTGTATTCTTTCTACCGGCTTTGATGTCTGTTTTACCCGTTAAAGCCAAAGCGCGTGCAACAAGCAAAAGCACGTTAATGGACAGGTTCGCTAATCTCGTTATCGCCCAGCAAAAGCTGCTGCTATGGGGCATGGCCATCATCATGATTGGGTTCTCGATACTTGCGCCAAAGAACGAACTCAACGATGTATTCGTGAATTACTTTGATACATCAGTACCATTTAGAGTCGCCACAGACGACGTCACAGACAAACTCTCCGGTCTCTACATTATGGAATACGACTTAGATTCTGGTGAAGAAGGCGGTGTCGGAAAACCTGAATTTTTACGGGATGTTGAAAAATTTGAACGTTATGTAGAAACACTTGAGGGCGTACAACACGTCAGTTCTATTACAGAAACTATGCGTCGGCTCAATCGCAGTATGCATGGCGATGAAGATGAGTACTACAAACTACCAAGCGAACGAGAGCTCTCTGCGCAATACCTGCTGTTCTATGAGATGTCACTACCGAGTGGTCTTGATCTGAATAATCAGATTAACCAGGACAAATCAAAAACGCGTATGTCTGTGACAATGGAAACGAGATCGACTCAGCAGGTTTTAGAGTTTGAAGCGCAAACAATGAAATGGATGCAGGAGAACACACCTGCGATTGCAACGGTCACCACCGGTGCGACCAGTATGTTCACCCACATTAGTATGCGAAATATCATCAGTATGCTCAGCGGAACCGCGGTTGCATTGATACTAATCAGTCTTATTTTGTTGTTCGCTTTGCGTTCAGTTAAGTTTGGATTGATCAGCCTTATTCCCAATATCATTCCAGCTCTGATGGGATTCGGCGTTTGGTCACTACTGGTTGGCGAAGTCAGCTTGGCAGTATCTGTGGTTGTTGCCATGACACTCGGTATTGTTGTCGATGACACCATTCACTATCTAAGCAAATATTTACGTGCAAGACGAGAGCGCGGCATGTCGCCCGAAGAAGCTGTACGCTATGCTTTTAACACGGTTGGGGTAGCACTGGTTGTGACAACAATTGTTCTAGCATTTGGCTTCATGGTGCTAGCTCAATCTAACTTTCTGCTTAATAGTCAGATGGGGTTAATGACCGCCATAACGATTGTTATCGCGCTCATTGTCGACTTCACATTTCTACCTGCATTTTTGATGTGGATCGATAAAGATAAACCGACAGAGACAAGAATTGACAATACGGTTCTACCAACATCAGGACAAACTGCATGAAACCAATCATTTTTAAGGAGACAAGTATGAAATCATCACTAGCAACATCACTCGCTCTGGCGCTTGTGGTTGGCGCATCAGCACCGTTACTCGCTCAAACGCCAGAAGAATTAGGGCTGGACATCTCTACCCAAGTTAATGAGCAGAATGATGGCTTTGAAGACTCAACCTCTACAATGACAATGACCCTGATCAATCGCAGCGGTAAAAAGAGTGTACGACGTATGCGCGCAAAGACGCTTGAGACACCTAACGACGGTGACAAAAGCATGACTATCTTTGATGAGCCTGCCGATGTTAAAGGCACAGCTAGCCTTACGTATTCCCATGCCATTGAATCTGATGAGCAGTGGTTATTTTTACCCGCACTAAAACGCGTCAAACGCATTTCTTCGAAGAACAAAACCGGTGCTTTTATGGGCAGCGAATTTGCTTTTGAAGATATAAGTTCTCAAGAGGTAGAGAAATACACTTATAAGCATTTAGGCGAAGAGGAGCTGAACGGCGTACCTGTACATAAAATTGAAGCCTACCCGACTTACAAATATTCTGGCTACACGCGTCTCATAAATTACGTAGACAAAGAAAAGCTAGTTGGGTTACGAGTTGAATATTATGATCGTAAAGACAAACTGCTAAAAGTGTTAGACCTAAGCGGTTACGAAAAACACGACGGAAAACATTGGCGCCCTGCCCGTATGGAAATGGTCAACGAGCAGACCGGAAAAAGCACTATTCTAGAATTTTCCGATTATGCATTTAACACTGGGTTAACCGATAAGGATTTCAGCAGCAACGCTTTGAAAAAACTGCGATGAGTCATACGAGTATGAAAACAGGACAGGTCTCACTCGCTATCTGCATGGCGTTGCTTGTGGTAAGCAACGCCCATGCGCAATGGAGTACACGTGGAGATCTCCGGTTTCAAGTGCAAGCATTCACCGACAACTCACTCACCACAGCAACCCAATCGTTTAACACATCGATTTCAGGTTCTGCTGAGTTCAATCACGATATTGGTGAAAACGGTACTCTCACAATCAGTCCATTTTTTCGGATAGATCAGCACGACGATGAACGCACTCACGTCGACTTGCGAGAGTTTATTTATAGCCATAGTTTCGAAAATTGGGAATTAAACGTTGGTTTAGGCAAAGTGTTTTGGGGAGTTGCTGAATCCAACAATTTAGTCGATATCATTAACCAGAAAGATGCCGTTGAAGGTTTAAGCCCCGAACATAAACTTGGGCAGCCAATGATCAATGCATTGTTTCTAAAAGACTGGGGGGAAATCAGCTTATACGCCTTACCAGGTTTTCGTGAACGCACTTTTGCAGGCTCCGATGGCAGACCACGCGGATTCTTCGCAGTGGATACCGACAACGCTGCCTACGAGTCAAACGATGAGGATGCCCATATTGATTTCGCCGCACGCATCAGTGGTGCGATCAACGAATGGGATCTGGGCGCTCACATATTCCACGGTACAGCACGGTCACCCATTCTGAGCTTCCCGTCATTTACGCCCTTCTACTACCAAGTAACGCAAGTGGGGTTCGACGTACAAGCAACGCTTGAGAGCTGGCTTCTCAAATCTGAATCGGTCTATCGGTCTGGGAAGTTCATTGATGATCATGCACAGTTGGTCAATGGTTTCGAATACAGCTTTTATAGCGTAGCGGAATCGGACGTCGATATCGGTGTGGTTGCCGAATGGTTGTTTGATGAACGTGGAGACCAGGCCGATACCGTATTTCAAAATGATTTATTGATCGGTTTGCGCTTCGCATTAAACGACGAACAGTCATCAACCGCACTGATTGGCATCATTACAGACTTGGATAAAGGTGGCGATGTATTCACCGCAGAGGCGAGCCGACGCTTAGGTGACAAATTTAAATTAACAGCTGAAGCATTTGTCTGGGCCAACGCTGACGACGATCCCATTCTAAGCCAGTTGCAGCAGGAGGATTATCTACAACTTGAGTTAGGCTATTTCTTTTAAAATTCCCTGATGTGAAGTTTGTTTTTGAGGTTTAGATTTAGGTTCAGGTTCAGGTTCAGGTTCAGGTTCAGGTTCAGGTGGCAGTCTAAATCTAAGACAGTGGAACTATTGGAGTTCCATTTTACAAATTCTAGAAGTCAGCAACTTTGTCAAAAATGCCCTGGCAAGACAACACTAACTATTCGCATCCTTTTCCAACTCAGCCACCTGTTTTTGTAATCTGAGCATTTCACCGTGCATCTGCATAAGTTGCTGCCTCACATCATCGAAGTAACTTCCAATAAACCCCTCCACTTCCGCGAACACGCGTTCCCTGTCGCTGTCTGTGAGGGACTGCAATTTGTCCAAATTAATATCGGTCTTACTCGGAGCTGGCGGCCCTGGAAATTTGCGAGCTGTTTCACGCGCCATCTCTGACCATCGAGCAGCCACATATTCGTCGGGATGATGCGAGATAGTTTCTGTGATCCACTGCTCTAGCAATCGTGCTTGCGAGTCAGTACTGGTGCGCAAATGATGAACGTTATCCATATAGATTAGGCCTTAATGTGATCGACACAAACAACAACATTGCCTGTTTCCATCATCATACATACGCGATAACCAAGGTCATACGGGCGAGTTCACAAAGTTACACCTTTATGTCAACAAACCTTAGGAAAAATGCAGTGTTTGTAACAACAAAATAGACCCAGCTTCGCTAAAGTTACAAGTGATGAAAGGACTGGGACTTGTTAAGACATTGTTGTAAACCAACTCACACATATGGGTTACATCATTAACTTTACATTAACTGACTGTTTACTCAGCAAACTGGAAACAGTTTATCAATTTTTTAAATCGGGAATCAAAAGTGAAGCTATCGAATAGCCAAGTGTCCGCAGATGACACAGATAAGAACAAGCTAAAAGCGTCTATTTCAATTGATATCGACCGTAAGCATACGCGCACTATTTTAGGTGCTTGTATGGTGTCAAGCGTGTTGCTACTAAGTGCATGCGGTGCGGACTCAGGCCGTGGCGATGACCAACGCCAAGTTCTAGCCTCAGAGCCCCAGCTGACGACGGGTAACGCTGTCGGTACGGATTCTAGCGAACTAACTAACGGTACGACTGGCGACGCAAATACGCCCACAACTGATAGTGACGAACAAACTCAGAGCACCGAAGATGTACCTACTGACACCGATGCACAGAACAACGCTGGCGGCTCTGATAATAGCGATACGCAGAATAACGTTGCGGATGCGACGGATAGCAATACGCCAGACACAGAAACAAACGCGGACAACAATACACCCGTTAACAGTGATTCAGACAATCTTGCAAACGGTGAGCCTCTGGTTTTACAACCGCTGCCTCAGCCGTCGTTAACCAGAGCACCTGGCGCTGCTGACGAGCCCGTACCCGTGACCGGTCCGTTGAGCACCGTAACAGAATATTTTTTAGTAAGAAACCCGGGTGAAAAGCTGCCCGAGGACATCAGCGGCTTACTGACTGAAGACGACTTTAATGCAGGACTATTGCCAGCCGTGGTAACCACGCCCGCCAATGTCGACCCAACAATTAATCGTGCTCCCTACTTTGAAGGCTTGGACAACCAAACCGTTTTCGCCGGTAGCACATTGGAACTCGTATTACGCCCAATCGACCCAGACGGCAGTATTCCAGGCATGTTTCCAGAGAGCTTGCCTGAGGGCGCGCAATACATTGATAACTTCAATGGGACTAGAACACTAAAATGGCGTCCATTACAACCAGATGTCGGTATTCGCGAATTTACCATCACAGCAGTTGACCCGGTCGAACCACAATACCGCACCAGACAAACTATTCGCATACGAACAATAATGCCAGCCGACCCGTCTAGCATTATCAATTTAGCGCCAGGGGTTAATGCAGTTAGAAAGCACACTGTCAGTGTTAACGACCCTGTGGTCATTGAGCTGAAAGGTACGGATCCGAACGGTACCATTCCAACGTTGGAAGTATTAAATCAACCACCGGGTGCAACGCTAGTACCGCACCCGATCGAACCCGATTTTAGCGTGTTACGTTTTATTCCTCGAACAACTGGTTTATTAACAATGACCGTCATTGCGCGCGATGCAGACAATCCAGATAGCACTGGCCGCACAACAGTAGAAATAGATGTGCGTCCAGAGTCCGATTTTATACGCGACGGCAGCAGATTACGAGACCTTGCAACTGCGCGTAATTTTCGCTTTGGCTATGCCTCCTTAAAAGACTTTTACTATCGCCCAGATGGTGCGCTGTACGCTCGCACAGCGGCAGAGGAATTTAATTTTGTATCATCAGAAAACTCGTTAAAATGGAGCTTTATCAACCCCCTACCTGGCCGATATCGCTGGGCGGCAGCCGACAATCTAGTCACCTTTGCCCGAGTCAAAGGCATGGAAGTCCATGGACACACACTAGTTTGGCACCGACAGCTACCTAACTGGATTAAGTTCTCACCAGTAGAGACACGGGAAACCCATATGCGTGAGTTTATTGATCGCGTATTAACCCGCTACTCTGATCGCGTCCCACTTTGGGATGTTGTCAATGAATCGTTCGAAGATGATGGCAGTTACCGCAATAGCGTTTGGTATGAAGCTATGGGCGAACGTTATATAGAAACGGCATTTCGGCAGGCACGAGAATCTGCACCCAATGCTCGCCTGCTTTATAACGAGTATGACGTTGCGTGGAATGGCCCTAAATCTGACGCCATGTTCCGTATGTTGCAATCGCTAAAAGATCGTGGAACACCGCTAACTGGTGTTGGTTTTCAAATGCACGTATTTGCCGCGTTTGATAAGTTTGATGAGGTCGAAGCTAATTTCCGAAAGGCCGCTGATATGGACCTTGATGTGTACATAACAGAATTGGATGTGTCGCTATCTAATGGTGCCACGCTTGATCAACAAGCCAATGTCTATCGTCGAGTGTTGGACATATGTTTGAGACAACCTCGTTGTAAGGGGATGCAAACGTGGGGATTTACTGATCAGTATTCATGGCGTCGCGAATTTAAACCTTTACTACTGGACGAGGCTTATCAAGCGAAACCTGCGTATAGTGCAATTCAACAGCGACTTAGTGAGAATTGATTAACATAGCAAGCTGGACACGAGTCATTCGTTCTCGTGTCTAGCTTGCACAGTGGCGTTGTTGTCTTCATCAACACTCACTGACATTTGTATTGGCCTACAACACACAAAACAGTCTTCAATATACTCTTGAAAATCAACCGAGCAGTCGACGGTTATATCCACCGGGTCGCCACAGTAAGGGCACTGAATGGATACGTTGCTCAATAAGTTCATCGTGCTTGAAAGCCGTCTAAGCTGTAGTGCGTTTTCGCATGAACACCATTCGAAGCGCAATCACTAGAAAAATAACAAACCAAGCCAGTGACCATTCCGCAATACTCAATCCCAGAAACCGCCAATTCACTTCAGCACAATTCCCATCGCCCTTGAACAACAATTCAAGTGTTCGCAAAAAAGGCATATTCTCAAGCCAAAATTGCAACCCTGGACCACACTCAGGAACTTGATCAGCGGGCAGATGCTGCAGCCAAACTTGACGGCCAGCTGTCACTATTCCGCCAACGGCAGATGCAGCAGCTAACAATCCAATCACTCTCTGTGCTTTCCACGAACGATAAGTGAAAACGCCAATAAGCGCCATAATCGCAATGCCATAATAGAAAAAACGTTGTGTTATACACAGCGGGCACGGATCGAGATATTTCACAAATTGCAAGTAATATCCATACGCCAAAAGGCTTGCGATGATGAGAAATACGGTCAGCCAGATCCATCGATTTGCGCTTGGAGGCGATTGAATTTCTACTTGCTCGTTCATGGCACTAACTTACTCTGTGTGTGAGGACTTCATTATAGTACGTGCATCAGCGCGCATGCTTATACGTCACGGTAAACACCACCTTTCTTTGCTTATATTCATTGCAACAAACACGCCCTCATCAAAAAAACTGCAAGCGGTAGCGATTCTCTTTATGCAAAGAAGCGGAAGTACGCTGCTCTTAGTCAATACGACGCAGAGTCATGTCAAACAATTGCTATTCAAATTCACCTACTAATCCCGATATGAATTCGGTTTCACGCACCCAGCGCTATCAATTTGGCCCTCTCCGGTAGTTTTACCGCCCCTATTCAAGCAAAACCGCCGATCTCGGGATTATTACCAATCTGAATGGGTGCAATTGTCACTCATCCTGCACGCCATACAGCCAAACTAGTTTCACTTTCATTTGTAACGTAATTCGCCAGTCTCGGCGCTTTAACAAGGAGAAGACAACATGTCTCGCTATCAGGAACGTTTTCGCAAAAGCACGCTCTGCATCGCCATTGCGGCCTCCACTGCTTTACTAACCGGCTGCGGCGCAGGTGCAGGCACTGCAACAAACGGTGCAGACTCAAGTGTACGTGCATCAGAAGATCAACCTGAAGCGCCAAGCTCAACGGTTGTCGTGTCAGTACGACTACCACAACGAATGATGAATCTGGGTATCCCCATCGATGTGGTTGCAACCGTTAGTGGAGAAACACTCACTATGAATAAAAGCGGTGATGTCTATAGCCTTGATATCGCTTTGCCATTATTTCGTGAATACGCCATCTTCTTCGCAGCCCAGCGCAACACAGACGGCCTACTCCTCGCATCTGCTCAAACCACGGTAAGCACCGATGCAAACGTTGTCCCAATGGCTATCCCACAACAACTGTTCGATACCAATATCGATGATGATAGCGATGGCTTTGATAACATCTCTGAAATTGAGCGTGGCTCAGAGCCTCGTCTACAAACCGCTGATTTTGATGGCGACGGCATACCAAACGAATCGGACAGTGATGATGACAATGACGGTATTTTGGATGCGTATGACGCGTTTCCACTTGATGCGAACGAAGGTGTGGACACTGATGGAGACGGTATTGGTGACAATCGTGACCGAGACGATGACAATGATCAGATTCTTGATTCTGACGACAAATTCCCACTGGATGCAAACGAAAGCCTCGATCTTGATTTAGACGGTATCGGCAACAGTGTCGATCTGGATGATGATGGCGATGGCACTATCGATTTAGAAGACCCACAACCTTCAAACCCAAACATAACAGGTAACGAAGATTCAGATGGAGATGGTTTTCGTGATCTGGAAGACAAATTTCCGTACAACGCGTTAGAACACGCTGATGCTGATGGCGATGGTATCGGTGATGAGGCAGATACCGATGATGACAACAACGGCATTCCTGACATCCAAGACAACGCCATCGTTGGAATCCCCTTCTCTCAACGTATTCCAACAATTGACGGCGCTTACGGCTGGTGGGAATGGAGCGACGCGGGTCGCTCTGATAATAAAGGTAACTACCTGAACATCAACCACCTGATGATCGATGAGAAAGGTCTGTTTGTTGATGGTACTGGTGAGACTGACTGGAATACATTAAGCAATCGCAGCTACTGGCGCGCAAAGCATGATGGTACAAATCTCTATGTTTTGATTGTTGTTAAAAACGAGCCATTTTTCGAATTCTTTAATGATTCAACTGATATCTGGAAAGATGACACCGTTGAACTTTACTTTGATATTGGCAACGACAAGAAAAACTCGTTTGGACCAAATGATTTCCAACGTATTTATCGATACGAGCACAATGCCAGCGACAACATTCTGGATGGCTTCAACGCTGCGACTGGCATGAATAGCTACTACCGCTCTAGCCGCGCAATGGAAATGGCTAACCAGACTCAGTCAATTTATGAGATCTCAGTGAACATGGCATCAATTGGTCTTCGACCTGAAGAACGCTTTGGAATGGACGTACAGATCAATGATGACGATGATGGTGGTGATCGTGATGCGAAGTGGGCCTGGTTTGCACCTTCTTATCAAGATATGAGCTGGAACAACCCAAGCTTATTCGGTACTGCGGTTCTTGCTCCGGTTCGAATTGCGAACGGTAGTGACTAAGCACCAAAACACACATACCAATACATAAGTACCAATACAAGTGAATGTTAGCCCTGCTTTTCAGCAGGGCTTTTTTTATCTAAAAAAATCGTTGCAGGGCAACGCTACAACTAAAACTGCTGAGAAATAGGGGTCTAGTGGATGAAGAGGATATTCAAGCGTTCGATTCGACATCACTTTGGTCTAAGCGGCTACTCTATTTGGTCCGTTATTTTTGCGTTTCCGAGTTATGATGAGCTAACGTTGCTTTCAGCGCTCGACCGGCCATGGTAATTGTCGCCAATCTGATTAGACATAATTTTGACGCAGGCCAGCGCTCAAGAATGTGCGCTTTTCTTTGAAAAGGTGAACAGAGTGGAGCGCTAAAGCGGACATAATCTGACGTCTGCTTTTGTTCGGCCAAATGGCCCAAACCGGATATTGGTGGTTGGTGTAGCACAGATGCTATTTAAGCAGATCGTCAGGGTCGAATGATGAAGACAGCACCTCCTGAAGTATTTTCACTCAATAGAATACGCCTTCGAAGGCATCGACTATCAGATGTAGATTCGATTTACAAATATGCATCTAACCTCGAAGGGGCGAAGTATGCGGACTGGCCTATACAATCGGAGAAAGATTCTCTGATTCAGGCAATCGAGCAGAGATCTGTAAATTGGGAACTAGGATTAGAGTATTCCTGGGTTATGGCGCTACTGGAAAATGACACTGCAATAGGTGGTATTTCTGTCTTTATTACCGGCCCACAGTCAATATTAGGATATCTATTACATCCAGATTATTGGGGGATGGGCATCACAACTGAAGCCTCTCAAGCAATTATAAAATGGCTGTCTAGCGCCGGTGAAGTAAGTAAAATCCAAGCTTCCTGTGATACAGAGAACATTGCATCAATCAGGGTATTGGAAAAATTGGGTTTCAACAAAGTATGCACAGAGATCGAATTAACTGTACGTCCGCAGATTTCCAACGTTCCACGAGACACTCATGCGTATGAGTACATTACCACCTGAAAGCCAGTGTAATTTACAGGGAGCTCTCCGGATAGATCATTGTTTATGTCGGGTTTGGGAACTTCAGAGACGAAGTGGTGTTTGCTACGAGGGCTGCTTTCTGAAACCCTGGTTTGAGTAAGCAGCCAGTCTGCTATGCTTGTTTGAACCGCTGGTTTTAGCCCAGAGGAGCCATTATTGGTTCGAATTAAACGGTGGACATATGCCTAACCAATGTTTGATTGTGATTGACATGTTGAACGATTTTTTGGAGCGATGGGATTTGGAAAGCAGCCACTCGCTCATTGCAAATACTAATAATTTAATCAGCGAATTCAGATCGGCAAATTGCCCTGTCTTATGGGTACGACAAGCATATCGTACTGACCTCAGCGACGCGTTTTTAGAAATGCGAGATCACAATATATCCATAACGATCGAAGGAACCCGAGGCGCTGAGATTCACTCTGATCTAGAACGGCATTCCGCTGATATTGTTATTACCAAAAAACGCTACAGTGCATTCTTCGGAACAGAGCTAGACAGCATTTTGAACCAGTTTGAGCTTGAAGGTATTACCCTAGCCGGTGTGAATACACATGCCTGTATTCGCACAACAGCAATAGATGCATATCAGCGAGATATTCGTGTAACGATTGCCGAGGATTGCGTGGGTTCAAGCGATGAGAAACACGGACGATTGTCATTGGACTACATGAACGGCGGAATCGCGACTGTTTTGCCGAACAAGATCATTTCTGACGCGTTGATGTAGATGTGCCTTCGTACCAGTGCCATGAGGGGCCGTTTTCTGCAAAGTTGAAATGGGTTAGCTGGCACTCAGCTAGCTGTGCTATTTTTTTCAGCTGCTCAGTATTACTACGATAGAGTATTTTGGATGAAGATAACTCCAGACGAATTTATCATTACTAATCGATGCCGACTTAGATATCCGTCATCTGATGATTTCCAGCATATCTGGTCTGCCAGTCGCTATCCCGGTTTCAACGATGGAATGGTCTGGGACACGCCCACAAGTATGGATGAGCTCACTGAGCCTCTAAGACGAAGTCACGAAGCTTGGGAGGCCGGTACAGCATACACCTGGACAATCGAAACGAAGACGGACTCTGAATTTATCGGGCGTATTGGGTTGCGTCAGGAAAATCAGAAGCGTGATTGGTCATTGGGCTACTGGACACACCCTGCTGTACAAAAACGTGGATATGCTACTGAAGTTGCATCGGCTGTCATTAATTTCGGTTTTTCAAAAATAGGCGCTATTCGTATTACTGCTGCGTGTGCAACATGGAATGAAGCTAGTGGAAAAGTACTTCAACGAGTAGGAATGAAAAAGACAGGGATCAATCCAAGAGGCTTTAAGAAAGGGTGCGAATGGGTTGAAGAGTACGAATACGAGATTCGAGTAAACTGACCGCAACTAGCTAAAGTACGGTGACTTTAATCTATCAAACCGCATAGCGGTGAACAGATAATTGGACTCCCCCACCTCCCAAGGGGAAGTGAGGTAATGTAATTGTTCCGACACAAATTATATTAAGGAGAGTCCACCATGAATAATACTATCGTTGGAGTTGATTTAGCAAAAGATGTCATACAGGTGTGTATTTACACAAGCAATAAAGTGCAGTCCAATACCGAAATGTCACGCCATGAATTTCTCGAATGGCTATTCAAAACATCCAGCTCTACAGTGCTTTTTGAAGCCTGTGGCACGTCAAATTTCTGGACACAAAAAGCGGTGGAAGCTGGACATGATGCGCGGTTGATATCGGCGAAGCTGGTATCCAGTGTCAGGCAGAATCAGAAGACAGACAAGAACGATGCATTGGCGATTGTCCAGGCATCGTTCATACCGGAAATCAGTTTCATCAAAGGCAAAACTAATGAGCAACAACAATTACAATCCATCTTGCGCTTAAGGGAACTTGCCGTAAAGCAGAAAACAGCCTCTGGCAATCAGCTCAAGGCACTGCTATTGGAGTTTAATATTCGCGTGAGTACGAAAAATGGCGGCCTGGGAGGAGCGATTCAATCAACGCTAGAGGATGCACAGAATGAGCTTTCAACGGCATTCAGAGCAGCTCTGCATGCAGCCTGGCAACACCATTTGCAAATCATTAAATCCATTGCTACCTATGATCGGTCTCTGGAGGAATTGGTTGAGCAGCACGAGGATTGTAAACGGCTTCTCAAGCTCGAAGGGGTGGGAGTGATTAACGCCGTCAATTTGTATATAGCGCTGGGCTGTGCTGACTTGGGTAGTTTCACTAAAGGAAAAGATGCATCAGCGTGTATTGGCTTAACGCCCATCCAACACTCAACGGGTGGCAAGGTCAAGCTGGGCTCAATCGGCAGTTATGTAAAAAATAGTGTGTTGCGGAGTCAACTTATTACGGGAGCCATGGCAGTCGTTGGTCAAGTGTGTAAACGAACGGCTGTCACCTCCAAAGATCTGTGGATACAGCAATTAGTGGCAAGGCGAGGCAAGAAGGTTGCTGCAGTCGCATTAGCCAATAAAACTGTGAGAACCGCTTTTGCGATGCTCACCCTAGGTACCGAATACTAAGCGGTGCTTCTCGCCGCCTGAAAAGCGTTTCAACGATAAAGATGCACAAACGAAGATAAACAATCAGCGTGTTAAATCAGTTACCAAATAAGAGCCTAGAGCTCGTTGAACAGATTAGAAAACACGTCCGCGTAAATATCAAAGAGCCTGTTGTCGCAACTCTATTGAGAGCTCGTACATAAAAGTACGAATCTATTTCTTCGATTGTTGTAATTTTATTGTTGACACAGGGGGAGTCCACATAAGTTTGGTACTAAACTGTTCACTCTTGAGGCAAAAAGCAGATGGTTTATTTAACATCTGCTCTTGGGCGGCTTGCAGCCCAGAGCCGGCTTCAAGAGCCTTGATTTAATCTGTTATTTCGAATAGAAATGGAATGTTATGAAAAAATGTTTTGTCATTGCATTGTTGTTGATAGCAGCTTGTTCAAGCGAAAACAATCTTAATTCGCTTGATTCTGACGAAGGAAAAATGTCTGATGTCGTTGTCGATACCACCGGTATTTGGGATGACAATTCAAATACCGTTACTATTTCCGAATTTAGATGGTTGGAATATGACATAGGCTCTTATAAGTCATACGTTCAAAAGAATAGAGAAGAATTATCTAATACATCTCTGCGTTTGTTATCTGAGTTACAAGGTGAAGACATATTTGTTGAAAGTCGGATATGTCCGGAAGAGTATAGAAATTCGGATGAAGCATCTATATTTTCTATTGAGATAAATCAGATAGATGGTTCGTCTAGGTTTGCCGCCGCAGCCAACGTCGAATTCTGTGGTTTTCCTTCTGCAGAACGTACTGTGCTCGATTTTGAATCTGTTGAAGAGCTGCATAATTCGATTGATGTTGACTGATAAAAACAGAACTCACATTCTGTACGGCTAAATCAATTTTAATTTCCGTGTCTGGAATCTAGCCACCCAAGCGATCTTTATCGACAGCGTCCGGCATAAGGATAATATGTAGAAGTGTCATTACCAAGGGAAACTGTCGGTCTAATTACCGAGCGACTTTGTCGTAGCAGCTTATCAATCAGATGATTTTATTTCAATCTATAGCCAGCTAACGTTTCTCCGAAGCGGACGTTAGAGTAGTGTTAGTCGCAGTTCCGAGAAAATGTACTTTGTTCCTTTTATAGTGGCTTACAGAGAGTTATATTTACCGCATTCTACCGATAATTTTCAGTGGGCCAAGCGATCATTGCCGTATTGATCATCGCTTGCAGTGGTCTGCGTTTTATGCCGTCACGCGCAAGCACTGACATTCCTTGCACCAATGCAATCACAAAAGTGGCCAATGCTGCTGCATCAGTGTTAGGCGGTAAGACGCCCTTTTTAACATCCTGCTTTATGCGCATACAGATTAGCTTCATGATTTCACTTCGAATGGATGTCACCGCTGCTTGCACGTCTATCGAGTCTTTGGAGCCACTTGCGGTTGCGCTGGCCAATAAACAACCATGCGGTGTGTTTTTACCTGTGAACCGTTTGACTGCTGAGTCAAGCATCCACTCAACCGCATCACGCGCTGTGTCAGCTGCTGAGAGTGAAAGCTTTAGGTCTTCAGTGGAGCCAGCGTATAGGCGCATTGCTTCGAGGAACAACTGCCTCTTATCGCCGAACGCAGTGTAAATACTGGGTGCGGTGACACCCATTGCTGCTGTGAGCTCACTTATTGAGGTTGTTTCGTAACCGTAGCGCCAGAACGTCAGCATGGCCTGCTCAAGCGCCATATCCCGATCAAACGAGAGTGGCCTGCCAGATCTGCGCGGTAGTGGGGATGAGTTCTTTTCCATAGCGATGATTATGAAACCTATTGACAGTTGAATGCAAGAGGTTTAGGCTTTAGCGTAACGATCACTACGAAATAGATTATTATGTCTCTTACCGATTTCCGCACCCTGGGCCGCTCTGGTCTGGTTGTCAGTCCACTCTGTCTAGGCACTATGACTTTTGGTCCGGGCAATTGGACGTCAACTGACACAATTTCACGTGACGTGTTCGACGCCTACCGGGATGCAGGCGGAAACTTTGTTGACACAGCTGATGTGTATTCGGGCGGTTCAAGTGAGGAACTGGTTGGTCAGTTTATTAAGGATTCATCCTCCCGCGATGACATTGTCCTTGCAACCAAATTTGGTTTTAACGCCGCTAAAGGTAATCCACACACTGGCGGCAATGGGGCCAAAAATATACACCGCGCTCTCAACAGCTCGTTGAAACGTCTGGGCACGGACTACATTGATTTGTACTGGATGCATGTCTGGGACAGCGTCACGCCGGTGGAAGAGATCTGCCAAACTCTTGGAGATCTTGTGCGTTCCGGGAAAATCAGATACTTCGCGTTTTCCGATATGCCAGCTTGGGTTGCCATGAAAGCAGCTACGATTGCCAATGAGCGCCGTCAACCGGGCCCTGTTGCCATGCAAGTTGAGTACTCATTAGTAGCTCGTGATATCGAGCGTGAGCATATTTCTGTCGCGATAGAAGCCGGTATGGGAGTTGTACCATGGAGTCCATTGGCGGGCGGGTTTCTTACTGGAAAATACAAACAAGAGGACACAAGTGACACAGGGCGACTTAGTGGAGAAAACCCATTTGGCGATAGTAAATTTACTGATCGCAACTGGGCTCTACTGGATGTTTTGCGCCATGTGGCTGAAGAACAAGAGCGCTCGTTAGCGCAAGTGGCCCTGGCATGGGTATCGAGTAGAACAGGGGTCGCGTCGACTCTGATCGGTGCAACAAGCGTCGAGCAACTACAAAGCAACGTTGAGACGCTAACTGTAGACCTGACGACTAAACAGGTAACCGCGTTAAACGAAGCTGGTGCAATCGTACCAGGCTTCACCGACATGCTCGCCAGTACTCCCGTTCGTAAAATGATTTTTGGTGGTAGCGACGTGAAAAACTGGAGCGAACTGCAATCATGAAACAGTGGATTTTGAAACACGATGCTAGCGCAATAGATGATCTGGTTTTCACAGATGCGCAGATGCCGGAGCCGGGTCCCGGACAAATGCGGATTAAGGTGGAAGCGGTGTCGCTCAACGCTCGAGACCTGATGGTTATCACCGGTCCATTTGGACGCATGCCGGGTAAAAGTATTGTGCCAGCATCTGACATGGCAGGCGTGATCGATGCATTAGGGGTTGATGTTACAGGCTGGAAGATTGGTGATCGCGTAGTGAACCTGCATTTCAAGGATTGGTACGATGGTGCTCCACCTGCTGACGCAGGTATGGGTTTAGGTTCGTTGAACGAGGATGGTGTACTTTCAGAGTACGTGGTGCTAAGCGCCTCGCGTATTGCAAATGCACCTGCTTCGCTAACGGCGGTGCAAGCGGCCTGTCTACCCTGCGCTGCTGTGACAGCCTGGAATGCGGTATTTGCGGAGCATCCCGTAACAGCTGGGCAGCGTGTCATGGTCACGGGAAGCGGTGGAGTCGCTTTGTTTGCTGCGCAACTTTCACAAGCTGCTGGTGCAACGGTAACTGCAATATCCGGAAGCGCAGATGGGCAAAGGCAATTATCTGCGATGAAAGTTGAGCCAGTAATTGATCGGGTGAAACATTCCGACTGGGGCCAAGCGATATTTGATTCTACTGGCGGTGTTCACAAGGTGGTCGATACCATTGGCACCGGCACCATAAATCAATCACTGACAGCGCTCGTTTACGGTGGCGAAGTTGCGACGGTAGGGCTTATGAATATGGATGGCCCGGCTCCGAGCTTTGGCCTATACGGCAAGTCGATACGCGGCATAATGGTTGGCAATGCTTCGATGTACAAGGCACTAGCTGCCTTTATTGACGAGCATAATATCAAGCCAATAATTGCTGAAAGTTTCCAATTTGAGAATGCCAAAGACGCACTACATACCCAGGCTGCATCCAGCGCTTTCGGCAAATTAGTGATTGAATTTTGAATTTATACAAAGGAATCCTGCTCATGACAACGACTGCTGCCACAATGGTATCTGCTTCTTCACATGCGGAAACGAGAATGAACGCCGCACAGCACGATGCACTGATGACGGGCAACACGATCTATCTCGAAGAACCCAATAGTGGCGGTGAAATTGTGCTTTGGTACGGTGCTGACGGTAAAGCGATGGCACGGCTACCCTCGTCATCAATGCTAAACGGAACGTGGTCTATCAAGGAAGACGTCTCTTGCATTGTTTGGAGCTATAGCCCTAAAGACAGTTGTTCCGTGTTGGTCAAACGTGAAACTGGAATGGTTTTGCTGGAAGTTGAAACTGATCGACTACTCGGCACTGTACAGCGCATCGTGCCAGGTAACGCTGAAATGTTATGAGTACTTTTTAATCGTTGAGCATTCTTGGCCGGTTTATTCGTAGTTTTATCTACACCAAACGATTCCAAATCGAAGTTCAGCACCAAATTTAAATTTAATATCGGACTGGCTATTTCGATAGAACGGTATCGTCCAAAAATATACCCACAGCGATTCATGGAGAACGACTATATTGCGGAACAAGCGGAATAAGCTAGCGTCAATTAGCCCGTAAATAGAAGGTCCGCTTACAGCCTTTGGTGATGCCAGCACTCGTATACTATATATTATGCTGTGCTGGGTATAGCTGCTTTTTTCTGCAATCGCAATCCTACCGTTTGCATATTCTCACGCAACCAGATGTTTCTGACGCCGGTAGCGCTGATCTCGATCTCATACTGCTTCCAAAGTTGATTAGACACTTGTACTTGACCAAGGTGCGGGTTGTCCAGCGAGAACTCGATGACCGTGTTCGCTGTATCCTGATCAGTGCGGTTTTTATGGTAGTGATAGGTCGTCTCTTGCCGTTTCAGGGCGGCTATGCCGCCTTCCTTAATCAATCTACGATGACGATAGATCGTGTCACGAGAGACACCACTGATTTTAGCAGCCTCACTAACATTGCTCAGTTGCTCTGCCAGTTCCAGAACATCGAGCTTCTTCTGGATTTCCATGTCGAACATCGAGGGCTTCGTCGGTTCTCTTACTTCAGATACCGATAACTCTCGACCAGCAAAGAAGGCCGTGAAGCCAGATTCGTGATTAGTGCGTATTTCAATTTTCTGCTTAGCGATAGAGTCGCGCAGCGGTGAATCAATGAGATAGAACTTGTTGCCATAACTGAACGTATGATCGTTGCGTATTTTCCGGTATTCCTTGACAACGAAAATTGAATCCAGATCGATGTGCTTTGGCAGAGGCGTATATTCGCTGTCTCCGTTTCTAGGCATGACTTCAATGTTTGTTTGCCAGAAGTCAGGGATAAAGCACTCCTGTAAGTACTGATTGGCGGTGCTCATTCGTTTGATGCGCTTTAGCCTGAGTTCGGGCACCAGCCTATCTTGAAAGGTGTCAAAGGAGCGTTCAATTCTACCTTTACCCTGCGCGGAGTTGGCAAAGATGATTTCAATACCTAACTCTTCACAAGCCCGTTTCACTTGTGAGAAGTTACACCTCTTTGGACCTCCAAAGATACCAGCCCTATCCACGTACAGGGTTTTAAACAGCCCTTAATCAAGCGCTGCACCTGGTGCTTTAACTTGTCACAGGTTTTATTGGCAGGCGTCTTTCGAACATTCTGATGAACAACAAACTGAATGCCGATTTCACGATACCGTCTCAGATAACGTTCTATTGTTCGACGAGACTTATTGAGTAACTTGGCAGCATTAACGATATCAATCTTGCCTTCAGAAACCTTCGCAATGATATCCACGGTGAGCTGAGACTTTGAGTCCATAACAATCATCCTTAAGCAACCCTCTGACCCTTGAAAAAGGGCACAGAGAATCACTGATCGAATCGACCGTCAAATTCCCTTGGTAATTAGTTGCGACAAAGTCGCTTGGTAGTTAAGCTACGACAAAGTCGCTCGGTGTTAACAGGATAATATGTAGAAGGCGCGACTTGATCTGACGGAGGGGGAGTCCACATAAGTGAACAAATGACAGGCGAATTGTTCACCACACATAATATGTAATATATTGCACTTTGTTAAGTAACGAGCTTCCACAACACAGTTCGGCTAAATCTGAATGTGTTCGGCATGTTTGACTTTTTCTTTTCACGTTAGCCAACAATACTTGGATTATACAAATGCTTCGAGTTATTCGTCGAGTGGCCAATCTATTGTACTGACTCAGCGCTAGGTTGCACTAACAGAGGTTGTAATAGGTTATGGTGCAATACTCGTTGCAAACGTAATGGCTGACTTGGTAGAACGTCAGCGTTAAACTGACTTTAAATAAAGTAAGTAGTTCAAGCTAAAAACAATCAGCCAACCACACCTGCGTCGAATAACTGTTCAACTTCATTCTTCGAATAGCCGATCTTCTGCAAGACTTCTGCGCTATGTTGCCCCAGTACAGGGGCTGCACGCTTTACTCCACCTGGCGTTCCATGAAACTTGACCGGTGCGCCGAGTGTTTTTACGGTTCCAGCTTTAGCGTGTTCGACTTCGGTCACCATCTCTCTTGAGATCACCTGTTCATCTTCGTGCATTTGCACCACATCTAAAATGGGACCTGCGGGTATACCAGCGTCGTTGAGTAATTGAACCCACGCATCTGTCGAACGTGTAGTGAATACCGACTCTAGCTCCTCTATCAACTCTGTTCGATGTGCCATTCGATCAATATTAGTCGCAAACCGTGCATCATCCCCAAGATGCTCTGCGTCAATGACCTTCAGCATGCCTATCCAGTTCGCCTGATTAGCGGCGCCCACATTCACCCAGCCGTCATTAGTGGCTATAGATTGATAAGGTGCATTTAGCGGATGGGCAGACCCCATTGGTTCCGGTGCAACCCCAGTGGCAAAAGCAATAGCCGACTGCCAGAACGTGTGCGTAATCCCCGCTTCAAATAACGATGTATCGACACGTTGCCCTAGACCGGTTTGTAGCTTCGATGCGTACGCTGCACTCACGCCCATTGCACCAAGTATGCCTGCGGTTATATCCGTAATGGGTGGTCCAATTTTTACGGGTGATCGCCCAGCAGCCTCTCCCGTAATTGACATAAGCCCAGACATGCCTTGTGCTATCAGATCAAAACCACCACGCTCTTTATACGGCCCAGTTCGGCCAAAGCCAGATATTTCGCAATAGATTAATCCGGGGTTAATGCGTTTGAGCGTTTCATAGTCAAGCCCTAAGCGTGCCATCGTGTCATGACGGTAGTTTTCAATAACGACATCGGCGTCCTGCAATAATCGAATCAATACAGCTTTACCATCGTCATGCTTTAAATTGAGTGCAATACCGCGTTTATTGCGGTTCATCATCATGTAGGCCGCCGACTCACCTTCTATAGCCGGAGGTAAAAAACGTCGGCTATCGTCACCTGTTCCGATTTTTTCAACCTTGACAACATCGGCCCCCATATCAGCAAGCATAAGCCCACACACAGGTCCTGCCATAATATGTGCAAGCTCAATAACACGCATGCCTTTAAGTGGACCAGATAGTTCCTCGCTGTTATCTACAGACATGGACTACTACCGACCTTGCCACTTCGGTTTACGTTTGGCTAAAAACGCATCCATTCCCTCACGAAAATCTTCGCTGGTATAGCACTGTACGATTAAGTCATCGCCTTCCACATTAGCCGCCGAGACTCGAAGCCGACGCAACCCCTCCTTCGATGCCGCAATAGTTAGCGGCGCATTGGCGTGCATGCGTTCACACAACACATACGCCCGATCTAATGGGTCGGGATTGACTTCGTTAATAAGATTAATTGACAACGCTTCATCCACTTTTACAAGACGCGACGTCATTAGTATTTCGCGTGTGCGGGCAGTACCCAGTAATTCAACCAGCCTAGATAAATTACCAACAGACAAACAATTACCTAAGGTTCTGGCGATCGGAAAACCGTATTTGATGTCATCACTGGCAATTCTAACGTCACAACACGCAGCGATTGCTGCACCACCACCCGTGCACGCACCACGAATGGCCGCAACGGTTGGGATGGGGACCGATTCTAGTACGCCAAGCACACGATCCATGGTTCGTTCATAGCCAAGAGCATGTTCACTTGTGGAAAACGTTTTGAATCGCGATATGTCGGTGCCAGCTGCGAATGCCTTATCACCTGCCCCCGTGATAATCAAAGACCGAATATCCAGAGACTTATCGATAATGGTATTACAAATATCGGCAATCGATTCATACATCTCAAACGTCAACGCGTTCCGAGCTTGCGGCCGATTAAACGTTATAACACCGGTGTCACCCTCACGATGGAAAAGCAGTTCATCTTCCAATAGTTTTCCCCTTATCAGCGATAGAAGTATTCAACCAAAAACATCGGTACCGCTGGAACGTAGGTGCAAAGCATAAGCACCAAGAACAACACACCAACAAAATAAATATTCACCTTTGACACATCCCAGATATTAGCCTTAGCAATAGAACAAGACGTAATCAGCACGGAGGCGACCGGGGGCGTTTGTTGCCCTATCGCAAGATTAAGCGTCACGATTAAACCAAAGTGAACAGGATCAATACCAACCAGCTCTATTAAAGGTACAACAATAGGTACAACCAGAATAATGGCAGCAACCGAATGTAGGAAGAATCCAATAATCAAGAAAAACACATTCAGTATCATCAAAATGACATACCGGTTGTCGGTCAATTCCATCATGGATTGTGCAAGTTCTTGCGGCACCTGCGCACGTGTTAAGAACCCTCCCATTAGAACCGATGCGGCCACCAGTAACATAACGACGGCAGTTTGAATGCCACCTTCAACCATAGCCACTCGTAAGCGTTGCAAGTTGACTTCGCGGTAATAAATACTTAAACCAATCGCTGCCACAACCGCTAATCCTGCCGCCTCTGTTGCGGTAACAAAACCACCAAAAATACCACCGAGAATAATAACCGGCAACAAGAATGTGGGAAGCGCATCGATGAAAGTTTCTTTTACACGCTTGGTGTCGAACGCATCCTCTGTTGGTAAGTCGTACTTTCGCGCAAATCCATATGCGACAGCCATCAGTCCAATCGCACCTAACAGCCCCGGTACCAAGCCTGCAACAAATAATTGCTCCACACTGGCGTTAGCTGACACGGCATACACAATCATCGGAATTGAAGGTGGGATGATGATCGCGAGCGATGCCGAGGAAGACGTTATCGCCGCAGCCAACGGACCAGAGTATCCGCGCTTTTTCATTTGCGGAATCATCACTGAACCTAATGCAGCCACATCCGCCACTGCTGACCCTGAAATTTCTGCAAAGAAAAGTGATACGCCAATGTTGACCATACCCAACCCGCCACGGACGAACCCAATGAGAGAGGCCACAAAATTAATCAAACGATCAGTGATGCCACCGGCATTCATGATGGCCCCAGCGAGAACGAACATAGGGATAGCGATGAGAGAAAACTTGGTAGACCCGTCGTACATGTCTAGCGCTACGGTCACCAGTGAACCTGGGCCCTCCGTAACTAACAAGCCGACAACGGCTGCGACAGCAAGCGCCACCGCAATGGGTACATTGATGAAAATCAGTAACAGTAATACTAAGAAGATGCCGAAAACCATCATGTGCGTTTCATCTCCTCTTTGACAGCCGCAATTTCTTCTTCGATCTCTTGATGCTCCGCAGATTCTCCAGCAGCTACCATTTTCAGATACTTAGGTGCAGCCATTAACTCACAAAGAATAAATAGGGCTGCGCCAATGGGAATAACAGATTGGGTAAATTGCACCGGCACCCAACGCAAGCTCACCAGGTTATCGCCCTCTAAAACCATGAGCACTTCCCAGCCGGCCCACGCAAGCAAAGCGAAAAAAGCCACGAAGACGATCTCAGCAAACACCGCAAAATACATTCGTACCGGCATTGGAATCGCCAATAGAACAGAATCAAACCCGATGTGTTTACGTTGAATCACCGCAAGAGCGCCACCGTAATAAGTAATCCATGCCAATATCACACTAGCAACTTCGTCATACCACGATAAGGACGCATCCATTTTCCGATAGACGACAGCGATGACTACAATGGCCGTCAGGCTGACCATTAGTATCATCAAGATTAACTCGAGCACGGTCTCAAGTGATCGCGATAGACGATTCAACTGACACTCCAGGGTTATGCAGTAAGGGAGACACCCAAAAGTAACGCGACTATTAAAGTCTTACGTTACGATATAAATACGATAAGCCTCAAATCGACAGCATAGCGAAAAGCAGCTAGCTGAAGATTTTGAGGCCCCATACATCAGCACATCTACTTTACAAGTGCTTGCACTTTGCTAATGAGTTCTGCACCACCGTCGACTGACGATGCAAATTCGTCATAGATGGGCTTAGATGCTTCAACAAAGGCTGCCTTGTCTGCAGTATTAACTTCAATACCACCATTTTTAAGGTTTTCCAGTAATTCGGTTTCCAACTTAGCGGCCATCTCGTAAACAGCATCTTGAGATTCTGCAGCAGCTGCCATTAGATCAGCCTGAATATCTTCCGGTAACTTGGCAAAATGCTTTGCCGAGACCAGAACATAAGCGGGTGTGTACACATGACCTGTTATCGAGAGATACTTTTGCACTTCTTGGAACTTCGCCGACCAAATTTGGGCATACGGATTTTCTTGACCATCAATGACCTCAGTTTTCAGCGCTGTGAATACATCAGAAAAAGCCATTGGTGTAGGATTGGCACCGTACAATTGGAACATCTTTACCCTCCACTCACCATTAGGTGTACGGAGTTTGATGCCTTCTAAGTCTGCCGGCACATTCACTGGACGCGTGTTATTGGTGATGTGTCGAAAGCCATTCTCGTAATAACTAAGAATTTTATAGCCCTTTGCCTCGGCTGCTGCATTAAAAACACTGTCCCCGATTTCGGCTTGAACCGCTTTCATGTGCTCACGATTTTGAATGATGTACGGCATTTCGAACACACCAAATTCATCCGCAACCGATGACATAACTGAAGAAGGCAACGAGAACGCAATTTGACCAAGTTTAAGCTTTTGCAATAGTTCTTTGTCTTTACCCAATTGAGAAGAACCAAATGCCTGCACTTCTGCACGATCACCCAACCGAGCATTGGCATTTTTTACAAATTCATTAACCGATGCTTCAAACAATGAACCTGGGTTACCCACATGCCCAAATTTTAAAATGATCTTTTCAGCATTTGCCTGACTTGCACCCAGTGCTAAAGCCGTTCCAAATAATACAGAAACTAAAGTCTTTTTCATGGTCAATCTCTCCAAATGATGTAATCCCGCTTTCACGGTCGAGTGTTAAATAGATTCGCTAGACACACGATCTTATGTCGCTTTATCCAGTCTTTATGTACATTAATTTAAATTCCTGAATGCAATAAGCAACCTGACAATCTGCACTCCGTGCGACATAAGCTGTACCCTAACTTGGTGTTGATTTCATAAAGTCTAATGCCTTCTGCACACCACCCGCTTGATGTGGAATATCAGCCATATGTAACCCGATTTCTATTGCGCCCAAAGTACCCAGCAATGTGACATCATTGATATCACCCAGATGGCCTATACGGAAAACTTTACCTTGTACTTTCGAAAGACCATTGCCTAATGACGTATTGCATTGCTCCAAAATAACGGATCGTAAATGATCAGCATCGGACCCGTCTGGCACTCGCACTGCCGTCAGTACGGGTGAATGCTCAGAATCTACTTCACATTGCACTTCAAGACCCCAGGCCTGGACTGCTTGCCGTGTTGCTGCTGAGTGCCGTTTATGACGCGCAAAAACGTTATCGAGCCCTTCTTCGTTCAACATATCGATTGCTTCAGCCAGACCAAACAGTAAATTGGTGGAAGGTGTATAAGGAAAATAACCACGTTTATTAGCTTCAATCATTTCCGCCCAATCCCAGTAAGATTTCGACAAGTCAGATTTCTTGCTCGCAGCAATCGCCTTTTCGCTGACTGCATTAAAAGATAATCCTGGTGGTAGCATCAAGCCTTTTTGTGAGCCTGAAATAGCAACATCAACACCCCAGTCATCAAAACAAAAATCAGCAGATGCTAATCCGGATATCGTATCAACCATCAGTAGTGCTGGATGCTTGGCTGCATCCATCGCTTTACGAACCGCTGCAATTCTCGAAGTACTACCGGTGGATGTTTCGTTATGAACTACACACAAAGCTTTAATGGCGTGCTCTGTATCGGCTTTGAGTGCTTGCTCTACAAGGTCGGGGTCGACGCCACGACGCCAATCCGTTTCTAGTACATCAGCATCTAACCCCAGCTTTTGCGCCAACTTTTGCCATAAAAACGCAAAGTGACCGGTTTCAACCATCAACACTTTGTCGCCATGGCTTAGAGAGTTCACCAAAGCTGCTTCCCATGCACCAGTACCCGATGCAGGGTAAATGATGACTGGCTGTTTGGTTTTAAATATTCCCTGCATGCCACCAAGCACACGATTACCCAAATCAGCAAAGCTTGGACCGCGATGATCTATGACCGGCATATCGATTGCGCGAAGAATGCGATCGGGTACGGGACTTGGTCCAGGAATTTGCAGGAAATGACGACCAGCAGTTCGCATGTTATAAATGTTCCTGAATGAGTTAATATTTAATTATGAATTCAAAACTAAATTATTTCAGACAGAAAAGCAATGGAAATTGACGAGCACGTCGAAATCAATCAACGGCTTAAAAATGCCATCGCTGGGGACGTGCACGGCGACATTTTTACGCGCGGTAGATATGCAACGGATGCCTCTATCTATCAAATGATGCCGAAGAGTGTGGTTGTTCCTCGCACCATGGATGATGTACATACGACGTTGAACATCGCCCGCGAATTCAATATACCAATAACACCGCGAGGCGGCGGCACATCACAGTGTGGCCAGACAATTAACACTGGCATCATCATCGATAACTCGCGTTACCTCAATAAACTGGTTGATCTAGACGTTGCAAATCGCCGTTGTACCGTGCAGCCAGGCATGGTGCTTGATGATTTAAATCGCCTTTTAAAACTACACGGGCTGTGGTTTCCAGTGGATGTGTCCACTGCATCGCGGGCAACCATCGGCGGTATGACAGCGAACAACTCCTGCGGCCAGCGCTCTATTCACTACGGAACTATGCGTCATAATGTCCAATCCATCGAAGCTATTTTGCCGAACGGCGCTAGCATGAGGTTCGGCGAGGTGACTTCCGATCTCACTGGGCTTACTGGTGAACAACATTCATTAGCCACCGACCTCCTCTCTATAGGTACACAAGAAGCGAAAAACATTGAGCAACGTTTTCCTAATGTTCTGCGACGTGTTGGAGGGTATAACGTCGATGCATTAACGCCGAATTCTGGAGGAGCATCTTCGTATAACCTATCGCATTTGTTGGTCGGTTCAGAAGGCACACTCGCCTACTCGACCGAGATTGGATTAAAGCTCTCGCCACTGCCTGCTCAACGCGTGCTCGGCGTTTGTCATTTCCCCACGTTTTATCAAGCAATGGATGCAACCCAACATTTGGTTAAGCTGGGTCCACACGCAGTTGAATTGGTTGATAGCACTATGATTAGTTTGGCGCGTAATATCGATATGTATAAATCATCGGTTGACGAATTCGTGCGCGGCGAACCCGAGGCCATCCTCCTGATTGAATTCGCTTATGAAACTGAACAAGAGAACTTAACGCATCTTGCGCAACTACACGAGCGCATGGCGGACCTTGGTTTAACCTGGAAAGGGACAGGTCGCAATTGGGGTGGTGTGGTGGATGCCATCGATCTTGACTTACAAGCACGCATTGGCGAAGTAAGAAAAGCTGGGCTCAACATAATGATGTCGATGAAATCCGAAGGCAAACCGGTCTCCTTCGTCGAAGACTGCGCAGTGGAACTACCTGAATTAGCCGAATTTACCGCAGGACTCACAGACGTGTTCAACAAACACGGAACACCCGGCACTTGGTATGCACACGCATCGGTAGGCTGCCTGCATGTCAGACCCGTGCTGAACATGAAACTTGAAAAAGACGCTAATACTATGCGCGAAATTGCAGAAGAAGCGTTCGACTTGGTGTTGAAATACAAAGGCTCTCATTCCGGTGAGCATGGCGATGGCATTTCTCGTTCGGAGTTTCATACAAAGATGTTTGGCGAGCAAATGGTCAATTGCTTTGAGTCTGTAAAAAAACGGTTCGACCCCGACAATTTGTTTAACCCTGGAAAAATCGTTAATGCACCGCGCATGAACGATCGAGCACTGTTTCGATTTCCTCCTAACTACAAAATGATCGAAATAAAACAACGTCTAGATTGGTCTGAATGGCCTGGCGCAAGTGGTGGATTGCAAGGTGCAATCGAAATGTGTAATAACAATGGTGCTTGTCGAAAAATAAAGGGTGGCGTCATGTGCCCCTCTTACCGGGTAACCCGCAATGAACGAGATGTTACGCGAGGACGTGCCAACACACTGCGCTTAGCCATGTCGGGACAACTTGGGCCTAATGCAATGAGTTCTGATGCCATGCAGGAAACCATGAAGTTGTGCGTCTCTTGTAAGGCGTGCAAGCGAGAGTGCCCTACCGGTGTTGACATGGCAAAGATGAAACTGGAGGTACAAGCTGCCCGCGCAAGCGAACACGGCTACTCTCTGCAAGATCGCCTCGTTGCACACCTACCCCGTTATGCACCATGGGCGTCCAGACTTCATTGGATAATGAATTTGCGCAATTCGCAGTTCTGGCTTGCAAGGTTAACTGAGAAACTTACTGGTTTTGCAGCAAACCGAGCTTTACCCCATTGGGCCAGCAAACCTTTCGTGCATTCACAATCAAATGGCACAGCTAGCCGTGAAGTTGTATTGCTTGCAGATACTTTTAACACTTGGTTTGAACCAGACAAACTTCGTGCAGCTAGAACCGTGCTTGAAGCGGCCGGATACCATGTAAATATTGCACAGAAACCCGGTGAGCGTAAACTGTGCTGCGGCCGAACCTATCTAGCTACGGGTATGATCGAACAGGCACGCGCGGAAGCACAACGCACTGTTGATGCTTTACTACCTTGGGCTCAACAACGGGTGTCCATAGTTGGTCTTGAACCTAGCTGCCTTCTAACCTTGCGCGACGAGTACAAAGTTTTAATACCAGGCGCTGCAACGGATACCGTTGCAGCTCATGCTCTATTAGTAGAAGAACTATTAATACAGGACAATGACGCTGGACTGCTGAATTGGAATCTACAAGCGCCTACCAAAAAAGTATTAGTGCACGGTCACTGTCATCAAAAAGCATTAGGTGCATTTTCCGCAGTTCAAAGAGCACTCTCTCTCATCCCAAACATGGAAGTCAGCGTTATCGAATCCAGCTGTTGCGGTATGGCTGGCTCATTTGGGTATAGCCGAGACACAGCAGAAGTTTCCATTAAAATGGCAGAACTTGATTTACTGCCGGCAGTTCGCAGCGCTGACGAGCGCACTCTGATTGTCGCCGATGGCACATCGTGCCGGCATCAAATCGCGCTGGGTACTGAGCGTGAGGCTATACACGTAGTCGAAGTATTGGCAATGGCACTGAACATGGCCTCCACGCACAACACTTGCCTCGTCAAGAATCAAGTTACCAGCACAGGAGAATCCGCCTGACTACCCTTGATCAAATATCATCTATCAGTCGCACTTCACTACACGAAGAGCTGACGGATCGACTGCGCTCAATGATTATTGAAGGCGTATTGATAGCCGGGGAAAAAGTGCCTGAAAAGGCGCTATGCGAAAAACTCGGTGTTTCTCGCACGCCGATGCGCGAGGCTTTAAAAGTTCTTGCGGCAGATGGCCTGTTGCACTTAGAACCAAACAAAGGTGCTCGCGTTAGAGCTATTACAGTGGAAGACTTAGAAGAGGTGTTCCCATTGATGGGAGCACTTGAAGCACTGGCTGGGGAGCTGGCTTGTCAATATATAAGTGACAAACAAATTGACGAAATAAAGACTGAACATAAGAAAATGTTGATTGGATACCAAGAATCTGACATGCCAACTTATTTCAAACACAACGAGCGTATTCACCAACTAATAATGCATGCTGCCAACAACACATCTTTGCACGACATCTATCGCTCATTATCCTTACGAATACGCAGTGGTCGTTACATAGCCAATATGAGTGCAACACGATGGCAACAGGCGGTGGAAGAACATGAAGAGATGCTTGTTGCGCTAACTAAGCGCGATGGTGTTGAGCTGGGGGTGATCCTTAAGAGCCACTTAAATAACAAGATGGAGTCGGTGCGTAAATGGGTTGAGAGCCAAGAATCTTGTGAGCTATAAAGTGTGCGAGCGCGGCGCCCACTGGACTGTCTAGCTGCAGTAGTTGCTATGCTGTTCTTGAAGTCAGCTTGGTGACAAACAAATATTCACCAAACTGAGACAACAGCCTAATTCGTTCTAGTATAAGAAAACCATCCTAGTAACTGCTCGTTAAGTACAGCGGTTGAAGTCCGACGAGCTGACACCTTCCAATGCCTGCCACGACTCGTCTATACCAAGAAAAGAAGAGGTGTAGCGAAGTGAGTCTCCCTCGTTAACAAGTTTGTAAGAAATAACGACTTGGTCGGATAAACCTGTCGGGATATACCCGTAGTTATCATTGCCCTCATTTACTAACGTAGCCCCAAAAGAGTTGTAGCAGTTATCAACAGTATCTTCGCTCCAATTAGTAAAAGCGCCATTAGGTGATATTTCCACTATGCTAAAACCCAAAACAGTGTCTCCGGGTAGGTCCCAGAGGCCTGCTATATCTGAAGTTGAACCGCCACCACTGCCACTACTGCCGCCACTACTACTGCCACCGCAAGCACTCAAAGATGCAACTGCCGCTATTATAAAAAAACAAGGATATGTGCGTCGCTTCATGCCAAAACTCCAATTAGTCAAATGATGCAACCGTGTAGAAGGCTGCTCCTAGTGCCGTAAATACTAACTGATTTTATATCCAATAACGCGAGCAATTAATCGAACTAGACTAAAGACTAGTTCAATTGGTAAATAAAATACTAACAATAGCTGATCAATAATTGCTGTCCTAATGAACTATTGATCTCATGCGACGACAGAATGATCTGCTTGCTACACCACTACATTAGCTTGGTCATAGCGCTACTACAGCTAAACATTTAAATAATTGGCATTGTTAAAACCCAGGCCTTTATCCCGTCTCGTTCCATCTCCTCACTTACGCTAAAGTCGAGGTGTTGGTACATCTCTACTTTAGACTCATCGTAGGTTGATACTTGAATGTACTCGGCCTGCGTGTTTTTCTTAAGATTGCTTATTAGTCTGTTTAGCATTGCTCTTAAATGGCCACGCCCTCGCTCTTCAGGATGAACAGCAATCATGGTAATGGAAAAAAACACAGTATCAGCTGACGCTGTTTCATCGCGTGAGTGAAGAAGCTGCATGTACTCTTCTGTACGCCCAACGTATTCAACATCATTACAGCGCTATATTTTTTTCTATAGGCGTTAATAGTCTCTGATGCGTCGGGAAATTGCCCAACGAATTTCACATTAGGCAGCTTCATTCCAAGTTTAATAGGATACATAAGTACGCACATCTCTTTAGGTCTAATATTCAAATCTCCAGCAAGTAGCGCTTTAACAGACGACCCCTTACGCATAGTGATCAATGGGTACCCAAAACCTAACCGCCTACCAACTATTAAACCAATAAAAACCCACAGGACTGATTTTTCATCCAACTGTTTTCCACTGCCAAATACACGATGGTAAGCCTCATCTGCGTAAAAACTTGATACAGCAAGATTCAGCTCACTCTCGAATCTTGTGTCCCATTTATCATGCAGTGCGTATTTCCCAATTCTCGTATATTTCGAAACGAAGAGAAAAAGCCGGAAAAATGGATTCCTAGGGTTATCTTGATGGTTTAGCAATAAGCACAACTGTTCTCGGCGTACATGCTGTTGGTATTTGAATACCCGATGGAATTACCACAGATATAAACTCTATTACGAGCTGCACGTTAACTAACTGACTATTTAAACTGGCAATGTTCCTTTGTCGCAGTATTCCATGACTCTGAATTTAAAGATAGGTAGTTGACTATTTCAGATGCAGACTCTTCCGCTGATAAATTCCCTACGTCCAATTGAAACGTCTCAGCTGTAACAGGTATCAGTAGCTCATGCATAGTCACCATTTCCGCAAGTAAACCGGCGTCTTTAAGTTTTGTATCTAGCCGAGCTGGTTGAGTAATGCGTCTAGCCAGCTCTTCAAACGGTGCATTCAGTACAATGGGCACTAAGGGCACCCCTCTTTTCATTGCCAATGCAACCACATGATTCCACGCCACGATTTCACGATCAGCTGTTTTGCATTGGGCATTAGTCATGACTAATATTTCTTTTTTCGGTTTACGTTCAAGCACTTCATAAGCAGCTGAGCGAACCGTTTCATACAATGGCCAGAAATCTTGATCACCACGGCCTGCGCAAACTAGGGACACATCGTGAAGAACATGGTTATGAATAAAGCGCGCACCAATTTCCTTCGCAACTATTTTTCCGATAGTTTTTTTCCCAACTCCAGGCCATCCGTTTATATGAATAATCATTTTATGCTAGCCTCGTGTCGGCTACACCCAGTTAATTCATTGTACAGAACTAGCTTACGTGCGGAAGCTGCACAATACTTACCGGCGGGATATCGTCCAATCAATTCAATTTTGCCGACAATAGCCATCTTTATCTGTACCTATGTTAAAACTGCTTTGAGCTCATCATTGAATAATGACTAGTTCATTTAAACTTAACGCTCTATGGAAAAAACAATAGCGCCATCGTTCTTGACATAACCTGAATTCTTAAACCCACTGGCAATGTAATCCTTCTCAGCGTTGGTGTTATCCTTGTCACAACTCAGTTTAATCCAAGTAAATTGTTTATTTGCTTTGACCTCCTCAACCAGCAAACCCATCGCCAACTTGCCAATCCCTTTACCTTGGAATTTTCGGTCAATCATAAAACCAAATTTTTCACATTCGTGTGGCTCAAAATCCCCATCACCCGTCTGATACAGCACCAACCCGACGACGGCTCTATCCGCAACGATTGCTCTAGGTTGATGATTGGGGTGATATTTAGATTTAGCGATAAAATAGCGACTTGAGTCCACGTATTTCCGTTGCGCTGGATTGATTTCTAGCTGTAGAACGTCTCTATAATTATCAATATCAACTTCCTTTATATCTAGTTTCATTTTACCTACCTCAGCGAATATGATCTACACAGTTAGCAGTTAGCAGTTAGCAGTTAGCAGTTAGCAGTTAGCAGTTAGCAACTGTACAACACAGCGACAAACTAGGCATTGCGCATCATCATAAAAAAACTGGAAAGGCATCATGCCTTCCCAGTGTACTACTTCAATCGAACAAGACCGTCCATCACGGCATCCAGTCCACCGTACACAGACAAACTTCCGACTTTTTCAGTTACTCGTTCTAGAGTTTCCAATTCCTTCAATCGCAATGCGACGCTGTTGTTTTCCATAACCTTCGCGGTGTTTAGCAAAGATCGCGTAGCATTGGTTTCTTCTCGACGACGAATAACATTGGCTTGCGCCACTTTATCCGCTTCAACCACTTTCGCCAGCAACTCTTTCATGTCACCAGGCAAGATGATGTCTTTTACACCAACACTTTTAACGCTGATACCCACATCGCTAAAACGCGAACCCAGAGACTGTGCGACCTGCTCGTCAATTGCAGTTTTATCTTCAAGTAACGCATCCAATGTACGAGTACCCACTGCCGCACGCAAACCAAACTGTATTTCCTTGTACAGGTGATCCATAGGATCTTTTAGCTTACGCATCGCTAATGATGGGTCTTCGTACTGGTAAGTTGCACTCAAGTTAATTCTAAGCGCAACTTTGTCACGCGTTAAAATCTCCTGACCCTGCACTTCGAGCGTTTTTACACGCATGTCCACCAGTTCAATGCTGACCATACGGTCGACTTTGAAAAATGCGTGCAAACCGGTACTCAAATTAGCAGCAATCTCTCCATCTACGTACAACAGTCCAACCTGACCCTCGGGAACAAAGCCTGCAATAACTGCATTACGCGCAACCAACTTTACGGTACCGTTAGCACTGGATACCAATTGACGTGCTACCCGCTTATCCAAAGCCAGACCCGCGGACAAATCGTATCGCTCAACCTTGAGTTTGACGAAACCTTTGAAGTACATCTTGCGCTCCGATGGACCCAAAACCGCACTTATCTGATCATTGATATAGATCATTGCAACTTCATCTACAGCGGTCTCAACGACATCAAACATTTCACTTACTTGCGTAGCCTCAGACTCCATCAAGTAATCGCTAAGACGGTGATTGAACTCCGGCTTGGTAATGTCGTATACCTCGACTGTAAAACTGGCGCCCAGTGCCAGATAGCGATAAGTGCCCGGTGCAAGGAAAGCGTGAAAATCTCCATCCTTGTACAGGAGAGCACGTTCAAACTTTCGTACAATATATTTTCTATACAACATTTGCGTTCTCCTAATACGTAAAAAATGAGTTAACTAACGTGTTAACGGTAAATCCCGTTGATACGGGTGTAAATGGCTACGTTGCCACAACGTCAAAATGGACTTTTGCCATGAACAACTTGAATGTAAAGCGAACCGTCCACGAGACCATCCACCAAAGAACAACTCATTTGTTCTTCTGCGACTGGCCAGACAAACGGTGAGCGATGCACCGAAACCGTCCAACATTACAAAAGCCGATTCAAACATTGCTGTTTGCATCAACGCCCCATAAATTGCAGACATCAAAACAAACTGGCAACGATCGCCGGGGTTGGGTGATTGCTCACCCATTCATTGAGAGGATTCGAACCTCGGGCTTACGCCTTACCATAGTGACCGTGGAAGGGTCTCATGAAAGCTGGAATCGAACCAGCTACACTCAGATTATTAGCCTGATGCTCTACCAAATGAGCTATTTCATTTTTCACTTGTGTTCCAACAGCTCGGTACGCACGGTGCAATGGTTAGCGTTGGTGCGCCAGCGAGGCAAAAACCTCGACCGCTGAACTGATAAACATCAAATGACTTGTTAGCCAAATCGATAACCGACTCAGCAAATTCTTTTAATCTTAAATTGCAATCCAAAAAAAGCCCCAGTTGAACGAGTCAACCAGGGCTTCTAATAAGCTTTACTGAAAGACTCGTTATGCAAGCCTTTCACTGAATTTTCAGTTATTGCTTAGCACATCGTATTCATTTTATGGTTGCCACGGCACAGGAGACGCCATTGTATTGAATAAAACCTTGGTTCAAGATTGTTAGTCGACACAGTGCCAGACTGACGACTGACTGGAGAAAACGATAAAATCGTTTCACTCAAACAGGCGATGTCGTTGTTTGTTTTATGTTGTGCTGGAATAATCATAAGGTGCGCGATTATACGTGTGCTTGAGAGGATGTCAACAGACTAATCGACATTAATTTAGAGTTTATGGACAACTCTAAGAATTGTTGCTGCTTAGGCTTTGCTTAAAATACAATTTTTCTAAGGCTTATTACCCTTAAGGTGTATCTCAAAATTAGGACTTTCGTTAAATCACTCAACACCGATTCTAATTCAATGCAAACTGATCAGCACCATAATGCTGCGGCGAGAACGGTCGATACCATGGTACATTCATCGGCTCGCCATCAACTGGACACGAGTTAACAATGCAAGGAATCGCATCAGCAAGCTGTTTTAATTCATCTTCCATCAAACTATTAAATAGAATTCGCAATGTCTTCAGCTTGGCGAGTTTATCCGCATGCTTCATGAGTAATTCCATTGAATCATCAGGGTCGTAACCAAGCTCTCGATCCATGAGGTCAATTAGCTTAAGCTTGCCAACTAATTTGGTCTCACACAGTCCTCGTATTATATCCTGACCTTCGCCACTGTAGAACACATACAGCTCTTCCAAATCAAATTGAGTGTTTGCAGCCAAGGTACTAATAAGACATTGACTAAAACCTTCAGGCATTCCGTCTTCACATGCATTTAATCCAAGTCTTTTCAAATTAGGACAGTTAAAAGAAGCAATGGATTGTATATCTTCAATGGTCAAACTCCGTTTTGTAAACTCAGCTCATTCTAATGTAGGGTGTACGAATACAGGTAGTTCGAAGTGACCACTGACAATTATTTCTTCGAGTTTCGTGTGGGCCGCAAGTACGGGTATTAAGTCACCGACAAGAATACTTGATTGTCTATTTTGCGGTTGACTCGGTGTACCGTTATGATTTTTACACCACACTGAGAGTCGACCTTGCCGATTGCTTCAACCCAGTTTGCAACGGACCCAAAGTACGGCTCACCTACTTCAGCACAGTCGTAGAGCAGAGGGGAGTGAATTTGCTGATTTGCCAAAGCTTCTTCGAATTCAACCGTCGCCTGCGCCACTGAAACCTCGCCATTATCAGCTTTAATACTCAAATGTCCTTCCTTAAACTTTATTGTCATATCAATCCGCAAATAAATTATCTTGATTTGTCGATTTCAACGTGCGCCATACGTCTACCAGTTAAGGCTATTAATAAGATGCCTTACACAACTATAACCGCAAGCTAGACAACCTGGAGAAGGTCATGACTACTGAATTATATTTCCTGCTGGCAACCACCGTATTACTCACGCTGCTGTGGATTCCATTCGTGGTAAGCATCGTTAAAAGTGGCGGAGAGCTAACACCCACCACGTATCGTACATTGGAACTGCCTGGCGAAATGCCACACTGGGCGAACCGAGCAAACCGGGCACATCAAAATTTAGTTGAACAATTCGGTGCATTTGCCGCAGTCATTTTGATCGCTCATGTGGCAGGTGTGTCTACTTGGATAACCGTTATTGCCTCTGCCGTGTACTTCTTTGCAAGGGTATTACACGCCGTTGTTATGCTAGGCGGTTATTCAATGTTCAAAGCACGAACCCGCTCGTTCTTTACAGCAATGCTATCGATTCTTGCAATGGTGATAGAAATTGTTCGAGCTTCACTTTAGCGCAAACGCATACTGAGCACTACCGCTGGGTATGGTGGTGCTCTTTGTAACAGCATCCATTTCTATAACCATCAAAACAAATTTGCAGCTTTCAGCAGATGCAAATCCCACTGAATATGCTCCCAACGCACGCGATCTGACAACAATTACTTACACGCGTCGTAGCAAATAACTGGTGCGTTGGCTACACCAAACACATTCGCTTTGTACGCACTTGGGTCAGACGATTGATACGGCTATAACAGTACGGATATTGCTCTGCATGTGAATTTCCTCATATACCTATATATTTTCGGTTGTACGCTATGTGCAGCTTACATTAGCCGCGCCGACCCAGACACTCGTATCGACGAGCCAATCTGCGCGCCAATTTCCGCCCGAATCAGTGAGCGAGAACCCATGTCTTCTCCCTGCACAATATGAATGGCTCCACCATGCGACCAATTAATATCACGCAAGTATCCGGCGAACGCAGCTGTCGCAGCCCCCGTTGCTGGGTCCTCTAGAACTCCACCAGATGCAAACGCGTTTCTCGTATGAAATTGTTGTTCAGATTCTGAGAAAACAAACATCACAGTGATTAACTGCTCTCTGTTCATAAAGACCCGTCCTGCATCGAGATCGTAATTCATTGCGCTTAATGCCTTGCGTGAATTCAGCGCGATGACGATATGATTAGCACCACCGTGGGCTAAAGCTGGTGGTATTCGCGGGTCGAGATCGCTTTGAGCATAACCAAATAACTCAAGCACCTCTGTTAACGTTCCACCATTTAATGCCGATGATTTTGTTTCAGGTGACTGCAACGCAGCAGAATACTCACCCGCCGTAACAAACCCTTCAACTGTAATTGAACTGTCATTGAGCCTCAGTGGATAGACCCCAGCCCCATCCTTCATGGCAAGTGCTGCGCCCAAAGCGATCGTTGCATGACCACAAAAAGGAACTTCCGATTCCGGTGAGAAATAACGTACACGCCAGCCATCCGAGTTAGGCTCCGCAAACGCTGTTTCCGAATACCCCACCTCTGCCGCTATTGATTGCATATCTTCAACTGAAGGATGCTGGTCGGAAATATGAACACCAGCTGGGTTACCACCAACGTCAAGATCTGAAAACGCTGCGATTCTTATTAAATCCATATCGATGCTCTTTCTATACGCTCGGGGTTTACTGAAGTCTATCACTAGTGCGCTTACAACTCTTTTTAACAAAAAAAAAGCGCTAAGCCTAGTAGAAGTTATTGACTTATCGCCGTCAGATATCAAGCGACAGGAACGAAAACAGGTTACTTAAACCACTTTTTATATGTCCTCTGTTGAGCTTTTTAATTTGCTTAATCGCCCCATTGTGATCAATAACTCATATTGAATAAACGAATAATGCTTTCAATTCAGTAGTGGTTCTACTTGTCGCAGAGTAATTAACCCGATTGAAATAAGCTGAGATTTAGCAATATGTGTGAAAAACACAATAATGTACGACTGAGGTGGATTTTCTCTGTATGTATGGCTTGCAGTGTGTTGATCTCCTGCGGTGGTGGCGCTGGTGGCGTTGCCACTACGGAAAGCTCGGTAGAAGCCACGATAGAGACACCAGCAGGAGCAAGTGAGTCGGCGATATCAAGTGTTATCGACGGCTCAATAGTCAGTGCGTCAGCAATCGATACCACAGATGAAGGTCAAGTTCTGGCACGCAGCAAGTTTCTTATTGCAAAACAGTCTGAACGTGCATTCGAGCTATATGATGGAAAGCTAGGCGAAATATCTTTGACAGCTAGCACAGCTGGTTTGTTCGCCAGCACATTGAATGGTGGATGGATACCCGACAAGCGAACACATTATGAACGCGAAGGCACTGAGTCGAACTGGACTCAATTACCTTCGTCGCTTCTAAGAAAATTACCACTTATTGGTTTTATTCCTAATGTACGTAACATTAATCCTGCACCGGGAGAGACTCACTGTGACCAACAAGGCAAAGCATTTTTCACATTAGCGCCACGAGACCAGCAAGCTGAATCAAGCTATGCACATCTGCATGTACGTTACGACGAATGCATGCATACCAATTCAGAATTCGTATATGACGGTGAAGTTGAATTAATTGTGAAGATGACACCTGATTACTCTTATCCCATGCAAAAACCAGATTTTTCTGACAGCGATAAAAACTACTGGACTAATTTTTATGAACAAGTTGCTATTGCTTATGATGGTCTCAGTATCAAGCGTGGCAATCGTGGTGTAACAATAGATGGTGTGCTCGATTGGCCTAAAACAAATTTCTGTGGCGAAGGTGGTGCTATGAACACAACTCTGCTGATGGCTGATCAGATGTCGGGCCAGCAAATTCTGGTTGATCATCTTCAAACTGGTTGGCGCTCTGCGGGTGGCCAAAATTATAACGATTGCTACCGCGATACCTATTTCCCGAATTACCTGGCTGGCAATGTCTACATCGGTAGCGAAGGCAAGGTCTATGCAGAAACTGATAGTTGGTTCATACAGAACTATGACCAAAGTTTTTGGCGTAATGTAAGTTTTACGTTGTCATCTAACGATACGCGAGCTGAATTTAAAGAAATAGCTAATCCAGAGGAAGGCTATGCAATTAGCGGTAGAGCTACCGAGCGTGTAGTAGCGCTTTCTGTATTTGATAGTGATGATAACAAAATAGACACTATCCAAATGGTACCGAGCATGGCCGAAGCTGGTGCAATGATAGACACGGATGATGCCGATGGTGATGGCATGAATAATTCATGGGAGATAGTAGCCGGACTAGATCCGCATGACCCAAACGATGCAAATCTTGATCTCGACGGCGACGGTATCAGTAACTATGTGGAGTTCAAATCACGGGGACATCCTGATAACCCAAAGATAAGTGGCCTCAACTTTGATGCTGAGCTTATTTTTCGTGTAGCTGAAGTTGTTTACCAAAAAAACTACAGACACGATATTCAATATAAGTACTCATTGTTAGGTCTAGGGTATATGGACCCTATCTACGATCCAGACTATCTTGTGATGAGTCCAGATAAAGCCGGAACGTGGAAAACATGGAATAACTCTCACTGCCGGGTTAGCTTGGATAGCAACGACTTACACTGCGCGGAGAGAGTTGGTGCGCATTTCGAAGCATCCTTCACACCAGATGAAAGTGGACCACTTACTATGACCACAACCGTTCTTTCAGGCAAATATGATTACTGGCCTGAAAATAATGTCCATACAGTAGTAGTTGATTTCCAATAAGCGGCACACCAGCCATAGGTGCGGCCCCTGCAGGCCGTACCTCTGGGCACCTGATGTGTCGGTCTAACAGACTCCATATTGGCTTGTAAGATTACTTTTTAAGTGACTGTAAACCCACTGTTAGTGAAGCTCTGGTTACAACTCCATTTATATTCACTTACGTATAGTTAAATCCACAGACGTGGTAGGTTCCATCTCTACAATAAATACACGCAATCCCAATCACTTCCTTTTTCTCGAATTCGAAGCGCCACACGTATCGAAGTTCGTGTGGGTATATAGCCGTAGTTTCAGGATCGGTATCGCCACGTATGCATCCTAGGAACTCCCGGTTTTTGTAAGCGCCAAAGTCTTCTCGCATCTGCCGAACATCTGTTAGAAAATGTTTTTGCGAGAAATTAACCAGATATTTCTCTTCGAAGCGTTGAGTAAATTTCTTATAGCTACTCTCAGCATCACCTTCTACCATTTCATCCACGAACTTTTCAGCCCGAATTAGATTTGCGCTGATATCACCGCTATAAGAATTCCAACTCTCGTGGCCTTCAAGCCTTGAGATAACATCAAGGCAACTACCCTTGAGCTTTTTGTCGCCTTCACCAGCTTGATTCTTACTGATTTCATTAATTATATCAATACACTGTGATTGATTGACGTCGGAACGTGTCAACCTCATATGGACAGTTTGTTTAGTAGTTAACGTATATTTGCTTTATAACCAGCAGCACTCAGCGTGGGAAAGTTCACCGCGTCAACAACACCATCTGCAATATCTTCAGCGCTGATTGGATTAATCGCCACTTCTACCGGTGGCATCTTG
>Ga0209831_1000049_pt1 | contig 92896 bp, 86 predicted proteins | sample Maine_Asex4_meta_FD_187451 | JGI IMG/M metagenome (GOLD analysis project Ga0209831, IMG submission 187451) | Marine algal microbial communities from Maine, USA - Maine_Asex4_metaG (SPAdes) (version 2) | ecosystem: Host-associated > Algae > Red algae > Unclassified | place: Maine, USA | collected... | reverse complement strand
TCGCTGGTCGAATATTTGACAATGAATACGATCTAGCAATGATCGTGATACAAGGAATGAAAAACCGAAGTGAAATGGGTGGTTATCACTTAGAACGTTTTATATTTAATTCCGCCTAGCTACTTAATTACGTATTAATCGAAAATCTATTTTAAATAGTTACTTTACTGATTAGCTCGATACAGGTAATAGTTTGTCGCTCAAAAAACAAAATTAAAAGCTGGTTGTGCGATCGCAATTTTAGATCTGACAGCCAAACAAGTGGCACTTTTTTAGCTAGATGCCGTCTGAATTTTTGATAGCCTATTTAGAATTAACTTTAATAGTTGTCAGATTAAATAAAAAAGCTACGTGACATTTTGCCGACGGCGCTTAAAGTATTAGCTGCAATAAACTCATAGTCAGAATAATTTATGTTTTTCCCTAAACCTCGCTTAAAGCCCTTTCTTGCTGCCCTAACCCTTGCTGCCTGTACAGTTGGCGGAATCAATACGATCGCTCAAGCTCAGGGTGGTTCGGGTCTGGTTATCTTTGGCAATAAGGATGTAGATATTCTCAGCTACTATCTTGATTTCGGCGGTATTGCCGATAATCGCGATCGCTATCGTCTCCGAATTCCCAAAAAGAAGCTGGTCAATGGTGCGACCCAATTTGTTGTTTCTTATCCCGACTATTTTGATGGCAAATTTAATACCGACAAGATAGAAGTCAGAGTAGACGGCAAAAAAGATAAGTCTCTCCCGCTCAAAAATGTCGTTTGGGATGAAGAAAACCTCTTCGTGCAGATCGATTTAGCAGAACCTCTATTAGACGCTAAAAAAGTAGAGATAGTTATGTCTGGTACAAAAAATCCCGATGTCGGAACATACTATTTCTACGCTCAGATAGTCCCTGCCGTAAAAGCTCCTGTTCCCGAAAGAGTCGGTGCTTGGGTAATTAGCATCAATCCTTAGTTAGTAGGGTGGGTAAAAAAAGAACTAGACAATATAGCCATTTACCCACCGCCCAAAAGATAAAGCTTCGCTCAACAGTCAATAAAAGTTCAACCTCTGTATAACTATCTATGGCTGCGATCGCTTTTGGTGAACTAGAAAAAAGAATCGACTTATACGGTATCAATTCACGTCTAGGGTTATAATCTGAGATTGTGGCTTTTCTTGAGGCAGTTTCACAGCGCCTAATGGCGCAGAGCATCGCTAGAACGAATGCTAAGCATTCCAGTCTCGGCAGCGCTTCGCGCAGTCCGTCCTTCGGACTTGGACACTTTATGTCCGCGTGAGACGATGGCGCATCTGCGCCGTATTGACTGCTTCGCTTTGTCAAGCACATCGACCGTAATTTATAGAGGTAATAATCATGACCCAGCGTACTTTGGGGGGAACTTCCCGCAAGCAAAAAAGAAAATCAGGTTTCCGCGCTCGCAAGCGTACTAGTAACGGCAGAAGAGTAATCGCTTCTCGTCGTAAGAAAGGTCGTCATCGTCTATCCGTTTAATTAGGTTACTTTAAGGTGGGGCTACCAAAACCCAATCGATTGAGAGATCGAAAAGACTATAGGGCTGTTTACGCACAGGGAATCCGTCGTTACAGTCCTCACCTAACCTTGATTGCTCTTAGCGATCGCAATTCTCAGACTGAGTGTCATCTTCCTGCCACCTGTTTTGGTATCTCTATCAGCAAAAAAGTTAGTAAGAAAGCGGTAGTTCGCAATCGAATTAAAAGGCAGCTCAAGGGGGTAATTAGAACCTACCTAAAGGGAATTGAGCCTGGTTGGAAAGTTGTAATTGTAGTCAAGCCAAAGGCAATTGAATGCAAATATGAACATTTTTTGCGAGAATTAGAAGAGTTATTAAAACAAACAAAGATAATCAATGGGTATTAAAGAAGAGGTTTATTACGAAGGTGGTCCTCATGTCGGGGATTTGGTTTTTAATATATTTTTAGCGTTTACAGTAATTTGCATTCCCCTTACCGTTGGAGCAATTGTCCGCGCGTTATGGTTACGCTACCGCATCACAGACAGACGTATTTGCGTAATAGGTGGTTGGAGAGGTACCCAAAGAACGGATATTATTTATTCTGAAGTGATTAAGGTTGTCAAAGTTCCTAGAGGAGTCGGTCTGTGGGGAGATTTGGTAGTTACATTGAGAGATAAAAGCCGTTTAGAGATGCGTGCCGTACCTCAGTTTAGAGAGATTTACGACTATATTTCTGAAAGAGCAGCAGACAAGACAGGCAGACCTCTAGAATCGATTAGAGTTAATTAGCAAGATTTTACAAACCATAGTTTTAGATCGGTTTTCCTCATAGGCGATCGATTAGACTAAACTGGCAATTATAATTATTCCGTAAAAGGCTGGACAGATTAAAAAATGGATTTTGGTATCGGCTTCCTTTCAAGTAATATTATGCTCCCTATCCTAGATTTTTTCTATGGATTAGTGCCGAGCTACGGTTTTGCGATTATTGCTCTAACAATCGTAATTCGTTTTGCGGTAGTTCCTCTGAGTGCAGGACAAATTCGCAACATGCGAAAGATGAAAATCGTTCAGCCTTTGATGAAGGAGAAACAAGAGCAAATCAAGCAGAAATATAAGAACGATCCTGAGAAACAGCGTGAAGAACAGGCGAAAATCATGCAGGAGTTTGGTAATCCGCTGGCGGGATGTTTACCGCTAGTGCTGCAAATGCCAATTTTGTTTGCCCTATTTGCGACTTTGAGAGGATCGCCGTTTACTAATACTCCTTACGATGTCAACGTGCAGATTTTACCTCAAGAACAAATTGAGCGAGTCGCACCACAACCTTTTGCTACCAAGCCCAAAAATATTTTCATTGACGATGGAGTTCACGAAAAAATTGCGGCGATGTTACCTGGCGGTAGCAAAATAGCGGTAGGTGAAACTACTAAAGTTGAATTTCAAACTCCCGACGGCAAGTCTTTAGCAAATCTGCTGGCAGAAAATCCCGAGAACGACAAGGATCTTCAGCCTACTTTTGAAGTGACGAAAGGGTCTGAAAGAGTCAGGATTAACGAAGATGGAACAATTACGGCTTTAGAACCCGGAGATGCCACAATTCAGGTAACAATTCCAGGTATTGCTGCAAATACTGGATTTTTGTTTATCGAAAAATTGGGTCGAGTTGGGGTAACTAACGAGGACGGCGGAATTAACTTCGATATCTTGGCAATGGTTCTCATGTTTGGTGTTGGTATTTACGTCAACCAACAAATGAGTGGGGCGCAAAATGCTAAAGGTGGTGCAGATCAGCAACAGGCAATTAATAAGATTACGCCTCTACTGTTTAGTGGTATGTTCTTATTCTTTCCTCTGCCTGCTGGTGTATTGATGTACATTGTGGTGGCAAACTTCTTCCAAACTGGTCAAACCTGGTTCTTAATGCGCGAACCTTTACCCGATAATTTGCAGAAGATTCTTGACGAACAGGAAAAAGCAGAGGCAGCAGACAATCGAGATGCTCTACCCTTTGAACGTAAGCGTTCTAAGAAGAAAGAAAAAACTTCAGGTTAATAACCATCAACTATAGTGGAAAGTCAATTGAGTTCGGGAAAAGAATGGTTGGAACAGCTACTTGCTCTCATGGGAGTAGCTGCGGGGGTTGAGACAGAAGGGTTTGAAACCGTTGATGCTGATTCGGAAGCAAGCTGGTTGAACGTTAAAGTAGACGAACTAAGCGAAGCACAAAGGCAGCAGCTAATCGGCAAAAAGGGTGAAAGTATCGATGCGATTCAATATTTAGCCAATACAATCCTTAATTTGGGCGCAGAACCAGAACAGCAAAATTCTTTTATGGTTGAGCTTGGTGGTTATCGAGTCCAGCGCAATCGAGAATTAACAACTTTGACCGAAGAAGCGATCGCCAAGGTACAATCGACAGGAGAAGAGGCGGAGATTCCAGGCTTATCTTCTGCCGAAAGAAAACAGATTCATTCTCTGATGGAAAGTACTGAGGGTTTAAGAAGCGAAAGCCGAGGTCAAGAGCCAAATCGACAACTAGTAGTTTTACCAGAATAGTCTGGCTATTAGCAGCACGTGAAAAAGAAGTGCGTTTTTAAGATAGATAAACAATGGAACCGATCTATATTCCCCATCTGCTCAAAACTCCCAAGCGTACGGCAGATATCGTAGTTGACGATAGTATCTCAGGCTTAGACACCCTAGTTTCTGTCAAGGGAAATATCTCTGTGCGCCACGGAGGTAACTTTTTAGAGATTACTTCCGAAGCTGAGACAATTACTACGTTAGTTTGCGATCGCTGTTTGCAGCATTACAATCATCGTTTGGCGATTGATGCGACTGAATTGGTATGGTTAGAATCAGAGCTAGAGAATGAGAGAGATCTTCCCAGCGAACGAGAAGTTTCTTTAGAAGATCTTTCAGAGACGTTACCGCCCAATGGACATTACGATCCAGAAGCCTGGCTATTCGAACAGCTATCTCTGGCTCTGCCCTTAAGAAAGGTCTGTGGTGAAAACTGCCCAGGAGCAAGCCAGAAGGCGACTAAGAACGAACAATATCAAGATAGTCGCTGGTTTTCTTTAGCTGCCCTAAAAGAGCAATTAAATAGCGATTGAGACTATTTTTGTCTTGAATATAAGACGCAGTTGAGTTTAAAGAGCGAGAGTTAGAATTATTCTGACTTTCGTTTCTTTTGTTTTTGGTCGAGCCGAATTAAGCTGAAATCTAAACAAGAATGCTACAAGGTTTAGCAAGGCAGGCAGCAGACATCAGAAATTAACTGTCTTTGTCGAGTTAACTCATCTGTAGCAAACCGTTAAGCATTTTAGATAAGGTCAAATAAAGCCTAGATCTTTTCCCGTACCTGCATGAACCTCTGCTAGCTTTTGATATTTACGAGCGTGTTCGATCGATTCTTGAGCCTGGGCTTCACTCACATCTTTAATTTTGCGCGCGGGAATTCCCACTACTAGCGATCGCTCTGGCACGTCTTTGGTGACAACGCTACCCGCCCCAACAATGCTGCCCGCACCAACTCTCACCCCGTCTAGCACCACCGCACCTATACCAATTAAACAGCCCGTTTCGATATGAGCAGAGTGAATTACCGCACGATGTCCGACAGTCACGTAAGCCTCTAAAATCGTTGGTTTACCTGGATCTCCATGCAAAATTGCGCCATCTTGGACGTTGCTATACATGCCGATTTCGATCCGCTCGAGGTCGCCCCGAACAACTGCTCCATACCAAATGCTCGAACCTTTTCCTAAAGAAACATTACCAATTGTGGTAGCACTATTAGCTACAAATGTTGCTAGTGAGAAATCAGGGACAGACCAGTAAAAATCAACGGGTTGAGCCATAAATTTGCGATAAGCTATCTAACGAGATCGAGACAATTTCGGTATAACAATATTTAGTCGTGTTATAAGAAAGCAGAACCAAATTTATATTATATGGATTTAGCTTTACAATACCCTGTTTTTGGTCCTGAAATTATCTGTCCTCACTGCCGACAGACAATTCCTGCTCTCACCCTGACGGACACCTATCTTTGTAGTCGTCATGGTGCTTTTGAAGCCGATCCAAAAATTGAAGAACTGGTTCATTTACCCTCAGGTAGAAGCTGGCGACGTTGGGAAAATCAGTGGCATCGTCAGCATACTCATCCTGACGGCATTCGTTTTGAAATTCACGAAGCTCTAGATGCTCTGTATACCGAAGGCTATCGGGCTACAAAAGTAATTATTGCCTCTCGTTATCGAGATTTGGTCAGCTCTTATTTGGGTCGGAGTCATCCTTGGCGAGAGAGTCCAGAATTTAAGTCTCCCAAGCTTTATGGACTACCAATTAGCTTTAGTCCAGAAGTCGATGCCGAACCCCACTGGGAAATCATCAACTTCGCTCTCGAAAAAGAGCCAGGAGTTCCCCGTCACTATCCCTATCGCTTTTTATTTGAATAAATCAAGAGAATAAAAACAACTATTTGCAATGCATCATGCTTCAATTCGTACCGCAGATATTCATCAGGCGATCGCTTTTTACGAACAGCTAGGCTTTACCGTCAAAGAACGTTTTACTACGGGCTACACTCTTGCCTGCTGGATGACTGGACTGGGAGGGCGAATCGAATTGATTCAAATTCCCGAACCCAAACCTGCTGCGGATGCCTTTAATGACGAGCATTACGTGGGCTACTATCATCTTTCTTTCGATCTGACCGATTCTACTGTCGATTTGAGTCACTGGCTGACAGAACTGCAGCAAAAGATCGAAACGTTGCGAGCTAGTGAGTCAGATAAAATGATGCCCCTCAAAGTACTGTTACAGCCAGAACAGCAAATGATTGGCGATCGCATCTATGAGGTTGCCTTTATTGCCGATACTGACGGTTTGCCTTTGGAGTTCATTCGCGTACTAGAAGCAAAGTAGAGCTTCAGCCAAAGTTTAAAGCGAGCGCCAAAATTGCTTGCTAGTAGAATTAAAGAATGTGTTACTAAACAGACAGGGGGCAGCTACTAACCGTCAGGTTAAACACTTTTGCCCCAACTTTGTTTGAAAGATAGAGGACAAAGTTCTTGAGCCGATCTTAGAGACGGTTGTGTCAAGATAAGCGATTAAAGCTGGTAAACTCGAACGATTAAGCAAGCTATACCGAGCTATTCCAAAGACTTTTACCCTGGTCTTCATTAAAACGATAAAACAGTGGTTCGTCTTTAAACTGATGCTCGTTGGCAACATGCTGAAAAACGCCTTTCTCAATCATTTTCTGACCCAACGCGATCGCGTCTTCTCTAGAAACCTTAACTTTCTTGACAATCCAGTCCACAGCTTCATTCCCCAAAAAGGAGCGTTGATAAAGCTTGAGCTTATAACGACGAGTTTTTATTTCGACTCCAGTTTGCGATCGCATTTCCATTCCCAACTGTCTGACGCTAATTCTTTGAGTCGTCGTTTTAGACTTACTACTCGATGAAGATTGAGTTTTTGAGGATGAAGAGGACGCAGTAGAACCAGCAATAATGTGGGATTTATATTTGTTGTTCTGCATCCAGATGCCGACGCTGTTTTTGTCCTTGACGAGCAAAGTGGCAATCTTCGATCTTTCTTCATGGTCGAGATATTCTTCACGACATTCTTTGATTGCTGCCTCCATCTCCTCTTTAGGAAAAGCTTTTTCCTGAATAAAGAGGTTGTCATTATAGATTAAGCCCGATAAAGTTTTATCGTTCCCCTGTATTTTGCAGTACTGCACCTGTGTATGATCCAAGAAAAGCATTTATTTCTTCACTCCTATATCTGCCCCTATAGCTGTACAAAGTCAACATTACGCCACGTAAAACAATGGTTTTTTATGGTTTTTTATTAACTGTATTCTGCGGTAACAATCGATCTACACCTGTTATAACCTAAGTTTTGCAGTCTGAACCGTGATAAATAATTATCAATTTTGACTTTTGACAAAAACGATTTCGCTATATTCAAAGTTGTTTAAACTTGGTTTGACCAAATGATAATTTTGCTGCTCTAACGTAATGTAATCTGGGTCGCAGTTCTGTTTTGGGGAACAATAGGTTAACACATATTCTGCGCCGATCGAAGATTGCGTCTCCTGTTCTACTTCTCCCTGCCATTGAGTTTTAGTGACCAAAATAATCAGTTGGTTGGCCAACTGGGGAATGGCTTTTGCTACCTGCCGACGATAGATGCGATCGAGGCTACCAAAGGGAGAGTCCATAACGATGGGAAAAGTGCTGCTATCGTAACCCATAAGGGTATTGACTTCGCTCCATTGCTTGACGCGATCGATAATGCCGCCAATGAAAGAAAGGCTGAGAATCTGATTTTCACCCGTCGATGCTGCTACGGGAGTTTTAATGCCAGAAGTGTCTTCGACCAAGCTCAATTTGTAATCACTGCTCAGTTGGGGAATGTAGGGGGTAAAAGAAATAAAGCTAAAGATCTCCTGCACCTTTTGTTCCAAAGCGAGACGAAACTTGTATTCTAAACGAATTCTCACCTCTTTCAGACGGTCGATCGCTTCGACGGCAACAGCAATACGTTTTTGAGCTAACTGCTGTTTGCCTTGAGTCAGTTGATGCTTCTCAATCTTGTGGTTCAAACGTTCTAGCTGACTATTGCGATCGCTTTGCTGCTGGTGGCTTTCTCCCAGTTCTAAAATCAAGCTTTTAAGCCTGTCTTCAACTGCCTCAATGCTCTGCTGTAGCTGCTGCGAACTACGATTAGGATAGGTTTTCAACTGGCGATTTGTGCGCTCTATTTCTGCTTCTAGGCGATTGAGTTCGAGATATTGCTGCTTTATTTCTGCCTGGATTCGATCTAGCTGCTGCCAGAAATTAGTCGATTCGGATCTAACCGTACTTAGCTGAGTTTCTAGACGTATTGCCGATTCCTCAACGTTTCTTAGTTCTGCTTTTTTGAGCCACGACTGAACTTGCCGATAGGTTTCGGTTTCAGGCGTGAGGGTTTCGCCACAGAGACAGCGTTGCCGATCTAGTAGCTGCTGAATAAAATCCTGTTTTAGACCGCTAAAAAGCTGCCCCTGCGATCGCAATTTTGTTAATAATTCTACAAAGCGATCGCTAATTTCGGGCAGTAGAGTCAAATGGCTATCTTGAGATACGAGCTGTTTTAAATCTTTCTTCTGCTGTATTAGCTTCTGTTTAATCGATCTTTGCTGCTGAACCAGCTTGAGTTTGAGAGTTTGAATTTCGTCTGCACCGCTAATTTCTAATAGCTGCCTGGATAAACCAGCCTTACGCTGTTCTAGCTGCCCTACTTCGCGAGTAATCTTAACGATTAGCTGTTTAATCTCTTCTAGCTCTTGCTCTAGGTTTATTTGCTCTCTCAGCAGCTGTTTAGTTTGAGTATCCCCCAGCGCTTCAAGCTCTTCTTGTAAAGTTCTTTTTGCTCTTTTTAAATGCTCTATACCTCGATCTAGCACCTTAACACCCAATAGTTCCTTGGTGTCTTCGGCAATATGTGAGTTCTGATGACGAAAAAAACCATCAATTCTCTCACCATCAAAGAAAAAATACTGATGTAGACTAGCGGGCAAGATGCGGTTGATAATATCTTCTGTAGCTTCGAGGGGAGGATACCAGCGTCCATCATCTCCTGCCACCAATAGAAACAGGCTCGTTTGACCATAGCTTACCTGCTGCCGAGCGTCTTTGGTGGCATAACACCTGCGCTTAAGCTGATAGATCTTGCGATCGCGTTCAAACTGTAGTTCAACCCAACATTCAACCCCTCGCTCTGGTTCGCTTTCGGCGATCGCTCTTTGATTGACTAACAGCTCTGGTAAAGCGAAGGCCGCGGTAAATTTTTCGTAGAGTACCCAGGTAAAAGCATTAAGAATCGAAGTTTTTCCCGCACCGTTGTTGCCGTAAATTACTGTGGTGTTCTTCGCTCCGCTAGCAAATTTAATCTGAGGAGTTTTGCCGTAAAACTGGCGAAAGTTACACAGTTGCAGGTAATTAAGCTTCATTGGATCGCGTGTTTAATAATGTTGAGAATATCATCATTAATATTGCGAGGCGTTTTGAGATAGAGTTTATCTTTCTCTAGCTTCAAAACCTGTTCGATTACCTGTCTAACTTCAGGAGATGCATTAGCGATCGGCTCCTGAATAGAACTTAAATCGTCTAGTTTGGACTGTCGTTCTCTCATAGTTTTATAACCTCTGTTTGGATGAATACAGTAGGCTGCTCGAATTAGCGATCGGCGATCGGGTTTTAAAATACTAAATATTTGGTTAAAGGCAAAAAGCTGAAGGATTGAGATTGTTCCTATCTGCCTCCGCCTTTAATTAGTCTGAATCGAGCAGTTAATTATCCTGCTTTAAAAAGGAATCTCATCCCAGTCTTCATTACCACTACTAGCAGGTGCGGAAGTAGGTTCTGGCGCAGACGCAGGTGCAGGTGCAGGCGCAGCATAAGCGGGTTCGGCTTGAGGAGTCGGTGCAGCAGCAAAGCTAACTACGTTATCAGGCTGCCGATTGCTAGGAGCATTATTACTCGCACCAGAACTCATACCAGTTAAGGGGAAGATACGAGAGGCGACTAGTTTGGCAACTTTTTGCTTATAGCCTTCTGCCATCTCAATTGTGTTCATTGATAGACGACCTTCAATAATAATTTGATTGCCAGTGCGATAGGTCTGATTCATGTCTTCTGCCAGATTGCCCCATCCTTCTACCTTCACCTGACAGGGAGCTTCTCCCTCTCTGGTGGATTCAAACTCGACTAACATTGTCGCCACGCTAGTTTGGTCTTGGGTCGAACGTAGCTCAGGATCGCGAACAACCTGCGCCATTAAAATACAGCTATTCATGGATTTGCTACTCCTTGATTGATAAATTATTCGGAACTATACAAAGGGAACTAGATTGACAATTGTACTATTTTTTTGTTGAAATTTACATCAACCGCAAAAGATGGAATGCGACTAATCGTCATGGCAGGCTTCCTTATACATAGTGATAAGTCCTCTGTATGGGGAAGTAATCTGCGACTCATTTGTCATTGTAACGAGCGTTTTTAATAACTTTGCTCGCGATCGATAAAAGTTTGAACTCGCTGACGGTATTCCGTTAGCTGTTCGTCAACCCAAACGCGATCGCCACTATTAGCATAAATATGAACCAGTGGTTCGCCAGCATCGGGTAGAATCAGCACCCAATTGTCGTTTTGGGGATTAACGATTTTTACTCCGTCAATTAGCTCTAAGTTTTCTGCGGGATGGGTTTCTAGTAAGTGACGCATCAGCGATCCCTTGATCTTCCAGGGACAGCGAATGGAGGAAGATTTATGATAGACGATTGGTAAGTCCTGACGAATATCAGCTAGCGATCGCTCTTGGATAGTTAGCATTTCAATCAGCTTGGCAATGCCAAACATGGCATCAAAGCCTGGATGTAGCTCTGGGAAAATAAAGCCCATTTCGCTGCTGCCACCTAAAACGACGTGAGGATTCTCTTTTGATGCCTCCATCAAAGCGGTAGGGTTAACTTTCGTCCGAATTACCGTACCGTCATGGCGACGGGCAATTTCTTCTACGGCGCTCGAAGCGTTGACGGGAACCACCACCGTACTACGAGGGTTGGCAGTGAAAATAGTGTTAACCATCAGGGCGGTTAAGATTTCTCCCCGAATTGGCAAGCCCGACTCATCTACCAAAATTAGCTGTTCGCCATTTGCCGATACCTGCACCCCAAAATTTGCTCTCAAGGCTTCTACTACCTGACCTAGCTGATCTAGCAGCACCTCTTTCTGTGTGGCTGAGATCGCCGATTCCTGCAGACTGGCATTTAACACCACTGCATCACAGCCGAATTTAGCTAATAGTTGGGGTAGGATCGCTCCCGCTACGGCGTATACGTAGTCGATCACAATTTTAGAACTACTGCTGCGGACGGCTTCGATATTTATGTATCGGGCAAAAGCACGACTATAGGTATCTAACACCCCACTGGGATAGCTGACGCTGCCAATTTCCTGCACCGAAACCCGACGTAAATCTTCTTTAAAGTAAGCTCCCTCGATCTTTTTCTCCTGAGACTTAGAAACGCTAATGCCCTGGCGATCGAAGAACTCAATCAGAAGATAGTCGGGTCGATTTGGTTCTAGCCGAATATGAATTCCCCCTGCCACATCGATCATCGTGGTCATCATTGTGCGGGTAATAGGAATAGCTGTCGCTTCGAGATTTTGGACGTTGATCCCTGCAGACATCAAGCCAGCAATCATAGCGCGACCGATCATGCGGGAAACGCTACGCTGATCTCGCGAGACAATTACCGTCGAACCTAGTTTGAGAGTAGAACCATAGGATGCTCCTAGCTTAACTACGAATTCGGGAGTCAGATCGATATTAGCCAATCCCGAAACCCCTCGCTGCCCAAATAGATTGCGCTGGGCAGTATTGCCCCAAATCAGATTGATATTGAGGATTGCCCCAGACTCAATTCTTTTACTGGGCCAGACTCTTACTCTGGGCGCTATTTGAGCTTCTTCGCCGACAATAGATAAGCTACCAATTACTGAGCCTTCCAAAGCCTGCGATCGCCGATCCATTCTCGTACCACGGGAGATCGTGCAGGCTCTTAGATGAGCTTCATCTCCGACTGTTGCACCATTCCAAATAATCGGACGTTTGAGGTTAGCATCCGAACCGATGGTGACATTATCACCGATTACCGTTCCTCCCTCAATTTTGACCCTCGCACCTATACGGCAGTTATCGCCAATCATTGCGGGAGACTCGATCTTAGCGGAAGGATCTACATAAGTATTACTGCCAATCCAAATGCCTGGAGATTTCTCACGGTAGGGAAAGTCTAGCTTAACTTTTTGGTATAGTCCATCATATTGAGCTTCACGATAAGCCTCTAAATGACCGACATCACACCAGTAGCCTTCCGCCACGTAGCCATACATCGGCTCTCCCTTTTCCAAGAGGATCGGAAACAGATCTTTAGAAAAATCCGACTCTCGATCTGCGGGCAGATAGTCAAATATTTCTGGTTCTAAAATGTAAGTACCAGTGTTGACCGTATCAGAAAAAATTTCGCTGAGAGACGGTTTTTCGAGAAAACGATTGATCCTACCGTCGGGATCGGTGACGACTACGCCAAACTCAACGGGGTTGGGAACCCGCGTTAGAATCAGCGTTGCTTTCGATTTTTTCTCGCGGTGGAAAGCGATCGCCTCCTGTAGATCGAAATCAGTAATAGCATCGCCGCTAATGGTAATAAAAGTATCATCGAGCCACTGCTGGATGTTTTTAACGCATCCTGCCGTACCCAATGGCTGTTCCTCTTCTACCGCATAGGTCATTTGTACGCCAAAATCACTGCCATCCTGGAAATAGTCCCGCATCACGTCGGGCAAATAGTAGAGAGTAGCGATAACTTCGGTAATATTATGGCGTTTTAACAAATTGATTATGTGTTCGGCAATGGGGCGATTTAGTACTGGAACCATCGGTTTCGGCAAATCGCAGGTTAGAGGACGTAATCTAGTCCCCGAACCCCCAGCCATTAGTACTGCGCGCATTACAACTCCCTTTATCGATCGGATAAACTTAACCCGTTTATATATATCTGTATCTTATTACCTGCAAAGAAAAAGAGGATCGAGCGTAGTGATAACGCTAGTAAAACAACACATTTATATACAACTTTTGCGCCATTACGGCAGAAGCGAAAATGTTTGAGTTGCTAGAATGTAGCTGTTGGTTTATTTGATTATTTAGAAGTAAAGATGCCACATTTTCTCGGTTTTGTACTCCTCGCTGTTTACGTCGGTGGGATTTGGAAATTTTTATCTGGCTATCGTCGTACTAACTTCAACGCTGGTTTGCCTGGACGTATTACCCTAGCATTATTGTGGCCCGTATTATTAATTGGCAATAAGTCCTACCGTCGCAATTTTAATAAGGCATTGAAAGGGAGATAGGGAGATATTATCTAATAATCGGATCTGGTTAATTGGTGGAACTAGCGACAGTGCTAATATCGCTCGTATTTTGGCTGAGTCTAATCTACCTCTTGTTGTAAGCGTTACTACCGCATCGGCACGGGCTTTATATGCTGATAGGGCAGAAGTAACCGTTGGCTGCATGGATATCTTGCAAATGAGTCGGTTTTGTCAGCAAAAGAGGATTGAAACGATTATTGATGCTTCTCATCCTTATGCAGTAGCAGTTTCCACTCAAGCGATCGCCGTTGCCAGCAAGCTTAATCTTCCCTATCTACGCTACGAAAGAGAAAACTATCAGATCTCTAATTCCGCTATCGATCCCAATTTAATCGAACTACCCAGCTTTGATACCCTGTTAACAGGAAACTATCTTACCCAGCAAAGAGTTTTATTAACCGTTGGCTGTAAAGCTTTACCTCAATTCCAATCTTGGCAAAATAAAGCCACTCTATATGCCAGAGTTTTGCCCAAGATTGACTCATTAAAAATGGCGATCGCAGCAGGGTTTACCAGCGATCGTCTTATTGCTATACGTCCGCCTATTGATGCTGCTATGGAAACAGCACTATGGCAGCAGTGGCGCATTTCTGTAGTTGTCACCAAGGCATCTGGCAAAGCAGGAGGCGAAGACATTAAACGTCAGGTAGCAGCTAGTCTAGGAATTCCCCTAATAGTCATTGCTCGTCCCCAGGTTACTTATCCCAGTCAAACCTCTCAAACCAAAGATGTGCTAGCTTTTTGCCGTCTGGCGATCGCTTGCTAATTATTGCGCGGATAGCCGATCGATAAATTAACTCTCGTCACCAGCATTGCCGATAACGCTATGATGTTAAAAAACTTTACATCCTTCTCTTCCCAGAGTAATGAAAATAAAACACCCAATTAATTTAGCCAAGTTTCTTACATTTGCCTTTGTGCTAGCTTTAATGTTTATCTATCAAAACTTCACGGTAGCAGCCTGGATTTATCTAGCTTTACATGGCAGTTATGGCATTATGTGGCTAATCAAAAGTAGTGTATATCCAGATCGCCAATGGGAAGAAGAAATTAAATTTGGAACGGCAATTGTCGTATTTTTGTTTGTTAGCTTGTATTGGATTGCCCCCTTTGTGCTGATCGGTAGTGGAGTCCAGCCAAGCCCTATCCTAATCTCTATCTCCATCGCTACTAATTTATTTGGTGTGTTTCTTCATTATGGTAGCGATGCCCAAAAGTATTTTACGCTCAAATATAAAAAAGGCTTGATTACCGACGGTTTCTTTAGTCGTACTCGTAATCCGAACTACTTGGGGGAGATTTTGATATATTTTGGTTTTGCTCTGTTAACTCAACATTGGCTACCTATCGCGATTATCGGCTTATTTATTGCCGTTATCTTTTTCCCCAATATGAAAAAGAAAGACGAATCTCTGTCTCGCTATCCAGAGTTTGCAGCTTATAAAGAGCGATCGGGCTTGTTGTTGCCAAAACTATTTGTCGGAAAAGCAGCTACGCAATCAACTGAAACTACCACCGCATCGTAAGCGAAGACTACAGCATCAGGTTTGGTTAGATATCGCCAGGAAGATAGGCAAGTTTTTTTTAATAGTTTACAGATTGAATCTCAAGATAGTCACAACATTATGATGAATGTTGAGTTGCAACGAATTGCTCAGAGATAAATTAATTTCACTATAAAAATTGTCTAACCCAACCTACTGGCGCGCCAAGCTTAAAACAGTGCAATATAAATCCAGTAAAAGATTTTTACTCTTTCTTTCTCTGCGCCTCTGTGTCTTGGCGCGAAACATAATCTAATGCATTAAATAAAACTAAAATGCTGTAAACCTTCAATGATTCCGCCCGCACAGTCAGACTTAGCTAGATAATTGCTGTCGTCACGATTGGCTTCGTACCATTGCAATAATTCGGGCTTGGCATTGGCAACAATCAGACCTCTTTCTTGACCTTCAAACATGGAAATATCGTTACCAGAGTCGCCACAAACGATCGTCTTTTCGGGGGCAATATTCCACTTATGCCGTAGAAACTGTACCGCCAAGCCTTTATCGCCATTTTTAGGCAACAGATCTAAATCTTGACCCGCACTGTAAATTAACTTGATCTCAAAACCCTCGTCATTTAAAGCTGCTGATAAATTTGAGAGAGTTTCCTCCGCCACTGCTTCTGCCAAATAGTAGCTGATTTTATAGGGATTCTGTTCCGAATTTGGTTGAGACTGCAAATGCTCAAACCGATCGGCGATCGCCATAATTCTGGATCTATCCCATCCCTGAGCCAAAATTTTTGCCCATTCTGGATCGTATTCTGACTGTTGGCGATCGAAATACATTTCCGTTCCCACCGCCGTGATTAGTGCGTCTGGAGGGAGTAGAGATTTTGCTTCTGCCAACAAACGATATAAATAGAGAGAACGTCCCGTAGCATAAACAATTTTGCTATTGTAATGCTGGCGATGTTCGGCTAACTTCTGATTAAGCTTAATTAAGGCTGCATCATCACCGACCAAAGTATTATCTAAATCAGTTACAAATAAGAAAGGATCCATATCTGGGGCATTCATAAAAGATATTCAAACTTAAATATTGATTTCAGGACTAAAAATTATGCACATAACAATATAAACACTCTAATCCACAAATCGAAAGGGCTAATCAACTTAAAATCTTCCCAAAAATGTGTTTAGTTATACCATTGTTGCCTATGGTGTCAGATAATTCCAGAAATTTTAGAAATTATCTGCGAGATCGAACATTAATTACCCTGCTCTTTACAACTAGCGACACAAACTGGTTAGCTGGAGGTTGGTTTAATAAATAATTTCATGGGATTAAGAGGGATGAGATTTTGGGTGTAGAACTTCGCAGTTATGTCTACTTAGATCGCCTGCAATTGCAGCATGCAGCTTATATTGGCACTGTGGCATCAGGATTTTTACCCTTACCAGGAGATGCTTCTCTCTGGATCGAAATATCTCCTGGCATCGAAATCAATCGTATCACTGACGTAGCTCTTAAGTCAGCAGTAGTACGCCCTGGAGTGCAGTTTGTAGAAAGACTATATGGACTGTTAGAGATACATGCTAATAAGCAGGGAGAAGTAAAGGCAGCAGGAAGAGCAATTTTAGAGACATTAGGAGTTAGGCAGCAGGATAGTCTCAAGCCCAATGTTGTCTCAAGTCAGATTATCCGTAATATAGACGCATATCAGGCGCAGCTTGTTAATCGTGACTGTCGGGGACAGATGTTGTTAGAGGGGCAGACACTATACGTTTTAGAAGTGCAGCCTGCAGCTTATGCATCCCTAGCAGCTAATGAAGCCGAGAAAGCAGCTTTAATTAATATTCTTAAGGTAACTTCCATTGGTAGTTTTGGACGAGTATATCTAGGAGGAGAAGAAAGAGATATTATGGCAGGATCTTCGGCAGCCTTGGCTGCACTAGAAAGCATTGCGGGGAGAGAAATGTTAAAACAGAAAAAAGAATAGAGATAAGCGCCTTTTTACTTATAGCTGCCGGTAAGAATTGCGATCGCCAAGGGGTAAATATTGGGAACTGGTAACAAAGCAGGGATAATGAATAAAGAAATTAGGCAGATAGCGATCGCAGGTAAGTTTTAAGTGGCAAATATTGAACAGCTAACTAAGTTAAGGCAGGGTGCAGCTAGCTGGATGGATTGGTTGGATAGTCATCAGCAAGCAGCCATCGATCTGATCGATGCTAACCTCCAGGGAGTAAACCTGACTGAGGTTTATTTGGTTAAATCTTGTTTAGCCAGGGCGGATCTGACGGGGGCAAATTTGACAGGAGCAAATTTGACAGGAGCAAATTTGACCGACGCAGAGTTGATTGGTGCTAATCTTCAAAAGGCAAATTTAGCGGGAATTAATCTTCAGTCAGCTTATTTGATTGATGCCGATTTGGCTCAGGCTAACCTAATTGGTTCAGATTTGCGCTCGGTTATGGGTAGAGGAGCGAACTTTTGTCAGGCTAATTTAATTGGCACTTCTCTTCGACAAGCCAGATTACCCTTAGTCAACTTTACTCAAGCCCAACTCAATCGGGCAAACTTAAGCGAGTCCGATCTGGTAAAAGCTAGTTTTGATTTGGCAGACTTGTCGGGAGCAAATTTGTACGAGGCAGAATTACAGTCTGCCAGCTTTTATCAGGCAAACCTACATCGAGTAAAAGCAGTCTCCACTCATTTGAGCCATAGTTACTTTTTGGGCAGTAATCTGGCTGAAGCAAGCTTGGTTGGCTGCGATCTTCGTTGGGCAAATCTTAGCTATGCAAATTTCCAGGGTGCAGACTTGCAGCAGGCAAAGTTGAGAGGGGCAAACTTAACCAATGCCAATCTAACCCGAGCGAATTTTTCGGGAGCAGATCTAAGAGGGGCAAACTTAACCAATGCCAATTTAAGCCAGGCTGATTTTACCAACGCAGACATCGAAGATATTATTTTGGACAGGGCAAAATTAACCGAAACTATAATGCCTAGCGGCACTAAGCATTATTAAACAAATTAGATTGACGATTCATTTCTAATTTGAACTCTGTGCTTCCATATTTAGTAAGTATTTTAGGACTACTAAATCTACTGCAACTATGTTTGATGCAGGTTTGTTCGATGACAAGATAAAACTAAAAATAGAAGTAACTGCCAGATTAATAAGCTAGATTCTGTCGGCTGAGGCTAAATCCTCATATAGAAAAAAGCGATCGCTCTAAAATTGCCAATTATTCAGAGCGATCGCTTTTTAGTTAACATTTTGTCTTGTTTATTTCGATTTAACCCGTAGGCTTTATGGTGCTGCGGTAGTACTTAGATCGGCAGCAGTAGCCCTTTCCGCCTGTAACTGTTTACTAGTTCGTTTACAGTTGATGATGCCAAAGATTAACCAAAAAATCATCAATGCTGCTGTCCCTATCAAGACAGGTATAGAACCAAACTTGACGAGCAAGGCTGGTGCTGCAGCAGTGAACAAACCACCACCGACGATTGGTTCAAAGAATAGCTGCTTGTAAGCAAAACTTTCAAACGCTCCCGTCTTATTTTCAGCATCGACCATACGGATCAAAAGGATACCTGTAGCCGTTACTCCCATAGATTGTCCCATGTCGCCAATACCCCGTTCAAACCAGTAGACAGGCAACATCTTGGGCGCTATATAAACGAAGGCTAGGACGTTCCAGGCAATACCGACGATCGCCAGAGTCAGAAATATACCTATGTTTGCACCCAGCACAGCTAAATTGATTGAGGCTAAAGCCGTTACAACTAAAAGATCGAGAGCAACCCCAGCAATTCTTTCCTGTAACCTGCGAATAATCAGAACGTCGAGATCCAGACGCTTCATTACCACTTGAATGATAATACCGCCAATCAGCGCCATCGGGAATAGAGGTACTGCACCGATAAGTTCTAAGCCATTTCTGCCCCAGGTAGCCGACTCGATTAAAGTCATCACCTGTAAGATAATCCAACCAATTGCGATCGCCAATCCCGTAAAACCAAAGTTCAAAGATAGAGGATCGATCAAAAAATTACGCATTAAGCGCGATCTTTTTGCCAAAACTGCACTAGTTTCGGTTGTTGCAGTCTCTTGGAATTGAGCATCACCATCTGGAACTTCAGTAGGCTCAGACTGAATATAGCCGTTCTTTCTACCCCAGTGCGCCAATACCGTACCAAAAATGATCCCAGAAAGAATACCAACGGTAGCCAAACCAAGAGCTAAGTCTCCTCCTTCAGCAAAGCCTAATCCTGCTAGGGTATCTTTCATTCCTCCTGCCGTACCGTGTCCCCCTTCAAAGCCAATTTCAATTAATGCACCCGTAATTGGGTTTGCGCCAAATAGAGGCGTAAGAATTAGCAACGTTACCAGAATACCGATAACGTATTGACCCCAGGCAAGAGTCTGACCAAATGCTACTTGAGGAGCAGTTTTACGCCAGATATCTCTGGGATTAGGAATATGTTCTCCCAAAAACAAAGCTGCAAAGACGATATTGATAAATACTCCAGGAGACTGCGACCAAACCTCTCGCATTTCTTCAGGGAATAAACCCCCTGCAAGATAAGAGTCTGGACTCGATCCTGTCGCCACAGCGATCGCACCTAAAACTCCCGTTCCCAGCAGTAAAGCGATCGCGCCAGCAATGATTGATTCTGGGATATAAAGCGTCTGAAAAAGCCTAATTTTGTGCTTAATCACCCTTGCAACTAAAAGCAAAATTCCTACTATAATAAATGCGAATAAAACGTTAAGTAAGTTAAACATTACTTTTCATAGTTAAGTTTGTGTATTGTTTCAAACTATTCAATTACTAATTAAAATTCGGTAACGACAGTAACCCCTCTTGTTTAAAGGTTATAGCGCCATCACAATTTATGTTAGTAACGTTTAGTATCTCAAAAAATTACTTTTTTTTGCTGTAACTAGCATCTATCATTAGGTTGACAAACTAATGTTTGCGTTGCAATTATTAATGCTGAGTATTTAAAATTACAGTCTGTATTGCTCTTACTTAAGTCAATCAAGATAAATGATATTTGGCTTAAATATAGAGTAACTAGCCGCATAAAAATATTCGCTCGATGATAGTGGTAGAGAAAAGTTCTCTATATCCACAAACTTGGGGGTTAGGGAGTTATGAGATTGCAGGAAGCAAAAGCAGTAAAGAGAAAATACCTGCGCCTAATAAACCCGCCACGGGCAAGGTAACCACCCAAGCAAGTACAACCGATTGAATCGTCTCCCACTTAACATCCTGATTGCGGGAAGCTAAACCAATGCCAATTACGCTACCCACTAAGGCATGAGAGGTGGAGACGGGCAAGCCAATGCGAGAGGCGATCAGAATGGTGCTGGCGGTAGCAAGTTCGGCACAAAACCCCGTACTGGGAACGAGAGAGATTATATTCTCGCCCACGGTAGCAATTACCTTTTTACCCTGCACTGCTAAACCTACAACGATGCCCACTCCACCCAGGACTAAAATCCACAATGGTATATCCAAACTATCGATTGGCACTACGCCAGTATTAAGAATAAAGACGATCGCTGCTAAAGGTGCGATCGCATTGCCGACATCGTTTGAACCATGAGCAAAGGCGACAAAACAGGCGCTGATTACCTGATACTTGCCCATCAGCCGTTCTAGCATCCGCAGTTCGATTTCTCGCTGGCGATAATCTTTAAATTTGTACCAGGCGTAATTGATAATGCCTCCCGTGGCCAAAAAGCCGATACCAAGGCTAACTGTTCTTTCGGGAAGGGGAATATAGTTGAATACTGGTAGCTGCACAATGGTGGGTAGAACAATAATGCCAAACACTGCCACTAATGCCGTACTCAGCCAGGGAATCCACTCTAGTAACTGTTGTTGGGTATCGTCCTGTTCAAATAGCCAATAGCGCAACAGGCTATATAAACTGGCAGCAACGATCGCACTAACCATTGGCGTAATAATCCAGCCCAAACAAATCAAGCCAATATTATCCCAGGCGATCGCTTCTCGTCCAATTGCCACCCAGCTAAAACCTGCGATCGCGCCTACCACTGCATGAGATGAAGCTACTGGTAAACCTCTACTAGTAGCTACCTGTAGCCAAATACCGCAGGCAAGCAGTACTGCAACCATACCTAGTAAAAAAGTCTGAGGCGTGTCGGCGAATAAACTGGGATTGGCTACTTTGGTTGCGAGTGTAGCAGATACCTGTTTGCCAAATACTACCGCTCCCGTAAACTCCAAGATACCTGCAATGATAATGGCTTGAGTTAGGGTAATGGCTTTTGAACCCACGGATGTACCCATTGAGTTAGCTACATCATTTGCACCCAAATTCCAGGCAACATATATCGCCAGTAGGGAGACAAAGATTAGAGTCACAGATAGATTATCGGCAAAGATTGAGGGCATTAGTTAGGCAAAAAAGGATTAAGTTTAGAATAAAAGGAAAATAGCCGATTAAAAACCAACCTGCGGTATAAATTATTGTCAAACAAAAGATATTTAGCAAATATTTCGCCAAAGTTTGTTTGGTTCTGGTTTTAAACTTCGTCTACGTCACAAACCGATAGTTCTTTAATTGAGTCTGAAATCGATTTAAAGACAGAATGCAATTGCTATCTGCTACCTGCTACTTTCAATAAAACGGACGGTTCAGAGAATTTCAGGCGATCGCACTTTAATACAGGATTGATTCTTCGAGCCATAATTAAGCGCGATCCATATCTGTCACGAGATCGCATTCGACATAATATGCAAACAAAAATTAATCGATCGAGGTAGTGAATTACGATACTCTAGATTGAGTTATTATTTGATTTTTTAGCATACTTTCTTATGACATCTTCCGTTAAAACTGATAAGCGTACTGTTCGGATTGGCACTCGCAAAAGCCAGCTTGCCTTGGTACAAACTTACTGGGTCAAAGCCGAATTAGAAAAACATTTCCCCGATATCAGTTTTGAGGTTGAGGAAATGAGTACTAAGGGAGACAAAATCCTCGATGTACCTCTGGCTAAAATTGGTGACAAGGGTTTATTTACTAAAGAGTTAGAAGTGGGAATGCTCAACAACACCACTGACTTTGCGGTACATTCCCTGAAAGATTTACCGACTAATTTGCCCGAAGGCTTGATGCTAGGCTGCGTTAGTAAAAGAGTCGATCCTGCCGATGCTTTAGTAGTACACGAAAAAAATAAAGATAAGCAGCTAGATACCCTGCCCGCAGGTGCAATAATCGGCACATCTTCCCTGAGACGCTTGGCACAGCTACGCCATCATTTTCCGCATTTGGAATTCAAAGATATTCGCGGGAACGTTAACACTCGTCTGGCAAAGCTGGATGCAGGGGAGTATGACGGAATTATCCTAGCAGTCGCGGGTTTGCAGCGTTTAGACATGGGCGATCGCATTCATCAAAATATCTCTCCCGACATTTCTCTCCATGCTGTCGGACAGGGTGCATTAGGCATTGAATGCCGTGAAGGAGATGAAGAAATACTTAATATCCTAAAAGTGTTAGAGGATGCTGATAGTTGCGATCGTGTTTTGGCTGAAAGATCTTTTTTAAGAGAGTTAGAAGGTGGTTGCCAAGTGCCTATCGGTGTCAATACTAAGATTGAAAGCGATAATTTAACCTTAATTGGCATGGTGGCTAGTCTCGATGGCAAACAGTTACTTAGAGACACTGTAAGCGGTAACAGAAGTGAATCTGAGGCGCTAGGGCTAGAATTAGCGGGTAAATTAAAGGAACAGGGTGCAGGAGAGATACTGGCAAAGATTTTTGCAGAAGTAGGGCGAGGTTAACTCAAAACAAACTCAAAAAATGTAGACTTGCTTTGACTCTAGAGAAATTATCGAGTATCACATAGTAGTCTAATTAAACTTTTTGAATCCCTGAAATGATGAATATTAAATCCCTAGCTGTTCCTGCATTCGTTGCTATGTCCTTATTATTTACTGCCTGTGCGGGCAGTCAGATTGAAGCTCCAGATGCAGTTGATGGTGCTGCTCAAGACGGAATCGAAGGTGTCGAGCAAGGTGCTAATGATGCTGGCGACGCGGTTAATGGCGGTCTAGATAATCTCAAAAATGGCGCAGAAGATGCTACTGGTGCTATTGAAGATGGTGCAAAAGACTTCGGCAAAGGTTTAGAAGATGCTGCTGGTTCGGCTAAAGACAATGCCGAACAGGGTATCAATGATGCTGGAAATGCAGTTGACGATTTAGGAAATGAACTTCCTGGTGCTGAAACCGAAGCTCAGTAAGAAATGCTAATTTATTTAATGATTTTTGTTGACTTGAAACAATCTTGGCAGCACAAATAATATTATTCTGGAAACTAGGGTTTAGAAGTATTATCTCTCTGACCCTAGTTTTTTATTACAAATTTGCTTAGTTTTTACGAAACTGTTTTACATGCTCGACTTTTTTTTCTATGCCAAATGGTTGGGAATAGCCACAATTATTTCTCTAGTGGTAGCAGTTGTGGCGTTTGTCGTCGGCTGGGGCTTTCGCTTTCGTATGGTTGGGGTTACTAGCTTTATGGGCGTACTAACTCTAGGGGTATTTGCTTTGGGTTTGGGTCTTTTTCCCCATGCTGATATCCCTGGTGCAGCTCGCTATGCCCTCGTTTATGACAACGGATCGAATCAAGCCGTAGTAGCCGTATCTCCTGAGATAGAGAAATCCGCTATTGAACCCACGCTCATTCAGGCAGCAACCGATCTATACTCTTATGGAAGAACGGGAACAGGTGGCAACGATCGCTTTACAATTAAGTTGAGAACCGTACTGCATCCCCAGCCTGGAATATCTCAGCCCTTATTTTTAGGAACAGCCCAGCGTTCGATTACGGCTCGTACCAGTGAAGATATTGAGATTGAAGTTTTCGATAAAAATGTAGCCCAACTACTTCGGCAAAGCTAGCGTCATTCAACCGTTAAAATTATATGAGCAACTCCAGCACATCCACTAATATAGCCAGCCAAACCACAGCTAGTTACAGTCCTTTAGCAATCTCTCCTGCTAGGGTTCTAAGAGGTGAAAACTGTTTGGCTGATTCAGGTCGAGAAATAGCTTTATTGGGCAATCGACCCCTAATCATTGGTGGGGAAAGAACTCTATCGGTGGCAGTAGAGCCTCTCAAGCCTTTAGCCAAATCGGTTAAACTGACAACCCAAACGGCAAACTACAGTCCTGACTGTACGGAGTCTTCTTTGACTCGATTAAAAGAGGCAGTTCTTCAACACCAAGCAGATGTAATCATTGGTATTGGAGGCGGAAAAGCTTTAGATATGGCGAAGTTAGTTGCTTATCAGTGTGATTTGCCTATCGTCACCGTTCCTACTTCGGGAGCAACCTGTGCGGCTTGGACGGCTCTATCCAACGTTTATTCGGAGGCGGGGGCGTTTCAATATGACGTAACCCTCAGTCGCTGTCCCGATTTACTGATTCTCGACTATGGACTAATTCGTACTGCACCCGATCGCACTTTGGTAGCAGGAATTGGCGATGCGATCGCTAAATGGTATGAGGCTTCTGTAAGCAGTGGCGATTCGACCGCAACCTTGCTAATTTCGGCGGTACAGCAGGCGCGGGTTTTGCGAGACATTCTATTTCAGAAATCGGCGATCGCGCTAGAAAATCCCAATAGCGATGCTTGGCGCGAAGTAGTAGACGCGACTGTATTACTAGCTGGAGTAATTGGCGGAATTGGCGGCGCAGAATGTCGTACCGTCGCTGCTCATGCAGTACATAATGGTTTGACCCATTTGCCACAGGCTCATGGTGTGCTTCATGGAGAGAAAGTAGCCTACGGAATTTTGGTGCAGCTTCGTCTAGAAGAAATGGTGCAGGGTAATCAGCTAGCAGCCTCTGCACGTCAGCAGCTACTCAAGTTCTACGAACAGATTGGTTTGCCCAAGTCTCTCGAAGATTTGGGCATGGGAGAAATTAGCTTGGCACAGTTGCGTCAGGTAACGGAGATTGCAACTCAACCGCAGTCAGATATTCATCGATTACCTTTCGCAGTTTCTAGCGAACAGCTTGCAGCAGCAATGGTGTCTACGGTTGTTGCAACTGGATCTAGTACTCGCAAAATTGAATCTCGCCAGAGTTAAGTCGAACGAGCAGCAGGCGATCGTATTTAAGAATCTAATGGCTTAAGCTATTAGATTTTTTTATCTCTATTTGCATCTATATTTACTGTCTACTTTTTAAATTTATAAAAAAATATAGATAATTCTGGGAATTAACAACTTTAAAAGTCAGTTTCAAGAAATTGTGACAAAGATCGTAACTTTTCCTCAAATGATTAAAAAATGTTGAGCTTCGAAACGGTGTTTGAGGATATCATTTGTAGATTAATGTTGCTATAACTTTAGATTGAAATAACTGTAGTTTCTATCCCGCCGTCATTCTGTCAATTAAGAAAAATGATTATCTTTTATAACAACTTACCCTAAAGATTTACTGTCAAGATCTGATGATTCTGGAAAAAAATTTATGTTTTTGGTAGGATGAGTTAGCTAAAATAGCGTAAGTGTTTCTACTTAAAAAGAGAAACTTAAAACAACATAACTCTTATGCAGATATAGGGTATAAGCCCTCTATAATTAATCGCCAAATAATCAGATAAAATTTAGACCTGAAATGTTACATAAAAGACATAATTCTGTAGTTACATTAGCAATAATACTGAGTTTAGTTGGTGTATCAAAACCAGCCAAAGCTTTCTTGCTAGCTCAATCTGATACGGCTCCCGCCACATTTACTGTTCCAGACCGACTATCAGAAGATGCAGCGGTTAAAATTGCCGCCTCTAATAGTACTGATAGCATTAACAAGGGTTTGAAAGATGGTTTTACTGCTAAATATCCTCAAGCAAAGGTAGAGATTGAAACAGAGGGGTCTAGCGCAGCTTTGGCAAGCGTTTCGGATGGACAGGCAGATTTAGCTGCAATCGGGCGAAATATCACAGAAGAGGAAAAAGCCGAAGGTTTTATTGCTGTTCCTGTTAGTAGGGAAAAAATTGCAGTTATTATCTCAAAAGCAAATCCTTATGATGGTAACTTAACAATCGATCAATTCGCACGGATTTTTCGAGGCGAAATTACCGACTGGTCGGAGATTGGTGGCGCACCTGGACAAATTGAGTTGGTAGATTTACCAGATAGCAATGATACCAGACAGGCTTTTCCTAACTATTCCGTGTTTCAATCTGCAGAATTTGCTACAGGCGATAATGCAATTCAGCTAGAGGAAGATAGCACAGAGGCAATGGTCGGGCAGCTAGGAAAAAATGCGATTAGCTATGCAGTAGCAAACGATGTCATCAACCGAGATGATGTCAAAATCGTCACGATGCATACAACACAGCCTGACGATTCTCGATACCCTTTTTCTCAGCCTTTTAATTTAGTCTATCAAGGAACTCCAAGCGAAACGGCTCAAGCATATCTAGGCTATGCAACCACCGAAGGAGGTCGAGAAGTAGTTGCCAGTCGGGTCGGTTCTATTTCTACTGCTGCGGTAACGGCGATCGCTACAGGCGCAGCAGCTAATTTAGCAGATAAAGGTGCAGTACCTCTTGAAACTGAAGCTGAAGGTCAGATTGAAACAATCGATACTGATGTCGATGAATCAGCAGAGGGCAATCTCGATAACGCAGATGATTCCGCAAATCTCAGCGATGGTACAGACGATAAGGCTGATGTGACAGTCGATCCAGGCGCTGCTGCCGATGTTGATGGAGTTAATGCAGATATCGATCCTGATGCTGCTGCAGAAGGTGTCGATACCGATAGTGCGATCGCCGATGCAGATATCGATCCTGACGGTAACGGCGAAGTAAATACCGACCTTGATGGTAGCGGTGAAGTAAATACTGACCTTGACGGTAGCGGGGAAATCAATGCCGACCTTGACGGTAGCGGTGAAGTAAATACCGACCTTGACGGTAGCGGTGAAGTAAATACTGACCTTGACGGTAGCGGGGAAATCAACACTGACCTCGATGGTAGCGGAGAGCCTCTTTCGATCGAAGGCGTTGACGGAGTAGAAGGTGAAGCCGTAGTTCCTAATGAAGGAGTAGAAGAAACAGAGGTCGCTGCAAAAAAGGGCGGAAAATGGTGGTTACTATTAATCCCATTACTCGCAATTCCCATCTTAGGAGCCTTATTGTTTGGCGGACGCAAGAAAAGCGATCGAGAACCAGCAGTCAATAATGTACCTAACATTAATTCTCCTGAAGGAGGCGCTCGCGTCCCAGGGATGTCTGATGATGGTGGTGTTCCTCCCGTCGGCGCTAACGTATCGGGCAATTTAGGCAGTGTTGAAGAAAATACGGTCAACACTACCTCTAGAATGGGTTCGGCAGGCTTAGCAGCAGGTGGCGCAGCCCTAGCAGGTGGTGCAGCAGCAAACCTAGCTGGAAAAAGAAGAGAAACAGAGAATATTGGTGATGCCGATCTCGATTTAGATTTAGATTTAGATGAATCAATAACTGCCCAAGAAATACCATCCAATCCTGTAACCGAATTTACTGGTCAAGAGACTAAGTTACAGGCAGGATCCGAGAGCGAACTAGACTTTGATGACGATCTAGATTTAGATTTACCTGACTCTAGATTTAATGATACTTCGGCACGGGACGTAGGGTTTGCTGGGACAGCAGGCTTGGGTCGCAACCTCGGAAACGAAGTAGTTGGTGAATCTGTGGTTGAAAGCCCTAATACAACAGATGCCGAACTGGATTTAGACGTTGATAGATCTGAAATGGCAGTCGGCTCCGATACTAACTTACCTGGAGCAAACCTAGATGGTTCGAATATAGAGGGGGGAGTAAGGAGAGAGTTTGCAGGGGACTTTGTTCTTCCAGAGGAAACAACGGATATATCTGTGTCTAATGACCTAGATACGGACATTAGTGCCAGAGAAGTAACGACTCCCGAACTGGATCTATCGACAGATGTTGATGCAGATCCTCAGACAGACAGCGATCGCGACAGAGGGATTATCGGTGGTGCTGCATTAGGGGGCGCAGCACTTGGCGGTGTAGCAGCTTCGGGTATGTTCAATCGTGGGCAAGACGCAGTTACAGATGCAGCAGAAGATACGCAAATTAATACTCCTAATTTAGAGAGTGATGCGGATTTAGATTTAGATTTAGATTTAGACGATCGCACAGACGAAGCATCAGCTAACTTCGCAAGTGGAATCGATCGATTAGATGTTCCCGACTCTAGCCAGGATACCGATATCAATCTAGGTGGAGAAGTAACCACTCCCGAACTGGATCTATCGACAGATATTGATGCAGAGCCTCAGACAAACAGCGATCTCGACAGAGGGATCGTCGGTGGTGCTGCATTAGGGGGCGCAGCAGCTTCGGGTATGTTCAATCGCGGACAAGACGCAGTTACAGATGCAGCAGAAGATACGCAAATCAATACTCCTAATTTAGAGAGTGATGCGGATTTAGATTTGGATCTAGACTTAGATTTGGGCGATCTCACAAACGAGTCAGCGAATTTCACTGATGGAGTTGGTACAGTAGATGCTCCTAACGTAGAAACAGAAACTTATGTTCCTGACTCTAGCCAAGATACCGATCTCAATCTAGATTTAGACTTGACTACTCCCGAACTGGATCTATCAACGGATGTCGATCGCGAAACGGATAGCGATCGCGGAACGGGAATCATCGGTGGGACAGCATTAGGGGGCGCAGCACTTGGCGGTGCAGCAGCAGCGTCGGGCTTCTTCAATCGCGAAGAAGATAAAACCTCTGATATTCAGGAGTTTGAAACTTTTGAAACTTCCTTCGATGTTCCTGCCGATGGCAATCCTGTTAGTTTTGCAGACAACGTGGTCGCAGATGCGGAAACTACTGCAATCGACGACAGCGATAACGATCTCCAAGGTATGACTTTGGACAGTCTCGATCGCTCTGAGGATCTAAACTTAGATGAAATTAATCTCGATAGTGAAGATCGCACGATTAACGCCAGCTTAGAAGATATTACCTTTGATAATGCTAGTAGTTCGTCAGATATTCATCTAGAAGGAATTTCTCTTGATGAAGTTGAGTTGGATTTAGATAGTCCTTCGACTAACGATGTTACTTCGACTGGAGGGGTTGAAGATATTCGTTTAGAGGATTTGGGTTTTGCCGATGCTCAAAGTGGTGTTGAAAGTCTCGACCTACAAGACAGCGACACAGGGGTAGTTAGCAACTCGGACAATCAGTCCAACGATATGAATAATATTTCGGAATGGTTGGATAGTTTGGAAACTCCTAACAACGATAGTGATAATATTTCTGACTGGCTCGATACTTTAGATAAAGATAGCGTCAACTCAGATGCTAATCCTAGTAACTCGAACCCAGATACCGATCTGACGGAAGAAGCAGACGATATTTCTTTTCAATTCTTAGAAGACTTGTTAGATAGAGACGATACCAATCGCGGTAATCAGTAGTCCTGTTTCTCAACAGCTAATCTAAATTAACCAAAAATTGCCCTGTACCTTAGCTTGATTGAGGTCAGGGTTTTTTTCTGTTGCGGGGAACGTCTTTAATCGTGCTGCCAATTCCCTGAATGATACCTTTGCCGACTAGACCCAAACCCTTGCCAACTACCTGAGTAAGTACAAACACAACTCCACTACCTGCCAAAGCAATGAGTTTTCGGACTATGGGCGCGATCGCATCGCGAATTTCAATTACCATCGTCGATATCCAAGGTATACCCGTTAGTTGCTCTAGTTCCTGTTGGCGAGGGGCATAAACATAGGTAGTTCTGATTGCACCACTGCTCAAAACAAACAGGCGATGACGACTTTCAAAGATGTTTTGCGGATGAGAAAAAAGGTTTTCCTGACGATAGCGCCAAGATAGCTGGTTGCGAAACCGCGCTAATTCACGATCGCTGCGAAATTCAGGCTTGTATAGTTTATATTTGAATACTTCCAGGTCGTAAAAATTATTCAGGATTACCTGCATTACACCATTTGCCAGGTGTAGCAGCAGATTATGCAGCAAAAATTCGATTCTAGCGATCGCTTCTGGAGTATCGGACTGATAAACAACATTGTCGATCGTTAAACCAGGCTGTCCCAAAAGATAGTCGAATAATTCTGGTACACCGTACAGATAGCGAAAAATATTCCGTTCGACCTCAACAAATTCCCGCTCGCAGATATTTGCCAACTGGAATTGCTCCTCCTCGCTTAACTGCCCATAATGCTGGAAAAAAAAATAGTCTGTAGACCACTGCCAGAGATCTTTAAGATAAAACAGATAATCTCGATCTAAACTATTAGCGATCGGCACTTGGGTAATGGTCGTACTCAAACGCTGAATAATTAGATGACACAAATTCTTTTGCACCTGTGGCTGAAGCAGGTCGATTTCTAAAGGAATATTGGTTCGGTTTTGTAGTCCAATTTGAACGTCTGTAACCACCCGCTCAAAAATGCTCTTATTGGCAGAATCTGCAAATTCTGGCAGAGGGGCTAATTCGGTGTCTGGTAAAGGTACGATTTCTGCCCGAACCGACTCAATTTCTGCTAAATTCCCTTCTACTTCTAAAGCAGCTTCCTCCGCCGTTAGGCGACTCGATAACCACTTAGCTGACTGCAATTCCCGTTTGCGACCGACCAAAAAGACTCGTTCCCAATCTGATAGGTTAGAATTCTCTAGTTTAGCTTCGATCTCCTGCAAAGTTTGTTCTAGTTCGATTCTGCCCGTTCTGCTGATTTTGCCTAGGAACTGCTGCCATATCTTCGGTGTAGCATCGTTTAGATCCCAATAGCTATTGCCATAGGCGACAGCTTGTAAACCAGCAATGATGGTGTTGATACTAGAACCGCGATCGCAACTACCTCTAATACCCCAAGCTTTGAGCTTAGCGATCTGTTTGGTAGAAAAATTGGGGGTCAATAGAAATAGGGGTAGCTGGGGATAGAGCTGTCGTAACTGTTGTGCCAATGCCAGACTAGATGCTTCGGCTGCAGAATTCGAGCTAATACCCAAGACTAAAACGTTTAGTACGATTCCCTGAGTCAGTTCCCGTAAAGTATCTTCGCTCAGGTTTCCTTCGCCAACAACTTCAAAATCGGCATATTGGGCGATCGCCGTACGCAATCCCAAGCGAAAAATGGAGTCGCGATCGACTATAAACAGTTTGATCTTAGTTTGGGTCATTTCTAGCCGATGGCGAATTCAACCGTATAACTTGGCGATAACAATCAATTATATGGCTCATCTCGACCTGGGACTAGTCTGAGCAGCATTTAAACGGCTATCGAGTCGTTTATATCCAGTGCCGAAGCCCAAAACGGTATAATACTTGTTTGAGCCACTTAAGTTTATTATTGTGTCGGAATCATTAAGCGATCGCTACTTTGCCCTTATTGACGAAATCGTCGAGCTTACTCTCCAGGGAAAAATAAGTTCTGTAGAGAGAGTTTATAAGATTCTGGTGGAAAAAGTCGAGGTGGGTACGGGAGAAATCCTCGAGCGCTGTTTGAGTCAAAGAATTGAGGCAGCAGAGGCACAATTGGAAACCAAGCTTAAGGCAGCTAGGGTATTAAGAGCTTTACGCACGATTGAAAAACAGTGGTGGCGCTGGCAATCAGAAAATCAGGTGGCAGCCGAAATCTCCGAAACTGTCCAAATTATCATTGAGGGAGATCCCGAAGATTATTTTCTCCGCACCGTCGATGTCCTCGATCCTAATCTAGAAAATCCCCTAACTATTGATGAATTACGCAAGCTGGCAGATAATCTTTTATCAGCAGCTAAGGCACAGCAGGATGCTCAGTTAGCCCAAGACTGGCAGCAGTTAGCGACGGGAATTACTGCGGGTTTGGACTCTTTCACGGCTTTAGAAGACGACTTAGTTAGCTGGATGTACAGTTCGGGGCGTAGCTTTTCAGGCTTTGGGGCAGAAAAACCAAACCCGTGGCGTATTTGGGCGCAGAAAATCAGCAGTCCTCTACCACAAAAACTGTTTCAAACTCTCGCTCAACAGCAGTCTACGATCGCTTTTGCGCGGGTTGCCGACAACTTAGAACTGCGAGCCTGGATCGAACTGGCGATCCTCTTGCAATATCTCCAGCGTGGTCTAGTTACCTGGTATGACAAGCAGCCTTATAACGCCCAGTTTGGTAAAGAGCTTTCCTACAGCACGCTATTAACTTTTGCCTCAATTTGGTGCGAACTGTGGCAGGCATTTGTCACCAGTAAGCCCGCCCTAGCAGACGGCTGTTTTCTCGTAATGCTACAGGTCTTACGAACTTTTGCCCAAAGAAAAGACTTTCCGCTCTATAGTGGGGTATTCGCCTCTTTTTCGGGGGATTATCTCCAGGATACTCTCGATTACTTTGATGAACCTCTCAAGCAGGTAGAAGGAACAGAAGATAAGGCGCGCATCCTCACCTTATTAGGGTATTCTCAGCGTACGGCAGGAGCTTATGACAAGGCGATCGCTTTTCATGAAGAAGCCTTGGAAATTGCGATCGCAGCCAACGACTACGCCTGTGAAGTAGCTAGCCTCAACCATCTCAGCCGTACCAACGTCAATCTCAAAAACTATAGTGAGGCAATTAAATATAGTCAAAGAGCCTTAATTGCAGCCCGTCAGGTGGGAGACAAATTAGGGGAAGCCAACGCTTCGGTTAACTTGGGCTACGCTCAGGTATTTGCTGCCCGCCAGCTAGACAGTATAGCCCCTGAAAACTACAGCGAAGCGGTTCGGTATCTCGAACAGGGAGTCGAGTTAGCCCAAAAGCAGGGAGATTCTCAGAGTCAAGCCTTTGGTCACAGCAGCCTCGGCATTGCCTACGTAATTTTAGAGCAGCCCACTTCTGCGATCGCATCTTTGACTAGGGGAGCAGAATTGGCGCAGTATTCTCGCGATGTCTATCTTCAGGGACTGAGCTTTTCTTACCTAGCCGAAGCCTACTACAGCATTGAAGATCGTCCCGCAGCGATCGCCTTTGGGAGCTTGGGAATGTATCTCCTCAATCAGATCGCGTCCGTCGAGTGGCGACAGGTAGCGGGTTTGCTCTCGATCGTTCAAGGGCAGATAGGAGCAGAAGAGTTTAATAACGTTTTGGGACAGCAGCGACCGCAAATTATTGCTTCGATCGGTGTGGATGGTTATGACCATCTGTCTGAGCTGCTAGAAGAATACAAGCAAAATTAGTTTTTGGCATCGATTTCTATTTATGAAAAATAGTGCGATCGTCTTCAGGGCAAACCATAGGTGATAATCTATCTCAAAGTCCCATTGTTCATGGCTTTATCTTTGTCTATCTGAAATTAAATCATTATTAAAGTCGGCTTTTTTTTATGAGCTTGGCAAAACTTTTCAAGAAAATAGAATACTTTGATACTGCTAGTTGTTGCCAGACAAGCTGAATTTTAAATGATTGATGTAAAGCCTATACTTTCGTCTGTTTGGCTTTTGAAATTTAGCTGCTTAGTCTCCAAAATAGTCTCCGAACGAGATAATATTCGTTTGTCAGGATGAATTTTGGCGTTTACCTCGGCGCTTTAAATTAGCAATTTAGCTCCATGAGAACGTATTTAACGATGAAAGAGAGACAAAAAAAATATTCAACATATACTGAGTTAGGTTGAAATTTTTTGAATATGCTTACAGATCGAATATTAAGTTTAAATTGACAATAGTTTGTAAAATCAATCCGCAAATTAAAGATTGCGATCGAGAATATCTGATTTGAAATTTTGCCAAATTAGAGGAAATAAGTTTTGTGGGTTAAAGGAGGCTAAGAAGGCTAAATTCGACAATTGCTGTCTAGCTCAATTACTAACCGATCTTACGCACCCATGATTTTTCTGAATTTTTAGCTTCAGGCTATTGAACTTTCCGTATTCTGTAAAACTTCAATTACCGAACTAAAAAATCGATCGCCATATAATCATTAACTCCCTTCTAAACCATGACTGCCAATCAAAAATCCGACGATCGAGCGGCTCATCAAGAAGTAATCTCACCTTCCCCTACAAAACCAGATAACAACTTTTTTGTCGTGGGTATTGGCGCATCGGCTGGGGGACTGAGTGCTTTAGAAGAACTCTTTACTAATTTACCGATCGATAGCGGGGCAGCCTTTGTCGTAATCCAGCATTTGTCCCCAGATTTCAAAAGCTTGATGAAAGAGCTGCTCCAAAGACGTACGGAAATGGCGGTTCATCGAGTAACCGAGGGTATGAAACTACAGCCCAACTCGGTTTATCTAATTCCCCCAGGCAAAAATTTAGAAGTCAAAGACAATTTGCTACGTTTGGAAGAACGTAAGAAGGATAAAAATCAGAAGCTAGAACTCAATTTCCCCATCGATATTTTCTTTCAATCTTTGGCTGAAAACTATAGAGAAAAGGGCATTGGCGTAATTTTATCTGGTTCGGGAAGTGATGGAACTCGTGGTTTGCGAGCTATTAATGAGGCGGGGGGCGTTTCATTAGTTCAAGATCCTTCTACCGCTGAATTTGATGGTATGCCCCGTAGTGAGATCGCTACAGGAGTAGTCAATCAAATTTTGTCCCCTAGAGAATTGGCTCAACTAATTTATCAGTGTATCGTCTCGCCTCTAGATTCTTCCGAAAGCAACTCTAGTCAGGGAAATTTACTCAATGAGTCTAATCTTCAAGAAATTTCTAGCATTTTGGTGGAAACGGAAGACCTAGATTTTTCTCACTATAAAAGCAGCACTCTTTCTCGACGGATTCGTCGTCGTCGTTTGATTAACAATTTTCAGAATATTGAAAGCTACATTACTCTGCTTAATAACTCGGCTGAAGAGAGAAAAATTCTTTGTTCGGATCTGTTAATTAACGTTACTTATTTCTTTCGCAATCCTCAAGCCTGGAAAAATCTTGAAAATAATATTCTGCCCGTCTTAATCGAACAGGCAAAACCAGGAGAAGAACTGAGATTTTGGGTAACTGCCTGCTCTACAGGAGAAGAAGCCTATTCTCTGGCTATTTTGGTCAGTGAAGCTCTTCAGAATACAGAAAAGCCAGTTAAAGCCAAGATTTTTGCCACAGATATAGACCGTAAGGCATTGGAAAAAGCATCATTAGGAGTTTATTCTCCATCCATTGCTAATGATATGAGTCCCGAACTTTTACAGAAGCATTTTATCGCTAAAGATAATGGTTATCGGGTGAGGCGCAAACTTAGAGAAATGATGATTTTCTCTCCTCACGATCTGACCAAAGATGCGGGATTCACGCGGATACACCTGATTAGCTGCCGTAACGTCTTAATCTATATGCAGTCAGATTTACAGAGTCGGGTACTTCGCAATCTCCACTTTTCTCTAATTAACCAAGGAGTACTGTTTTTAGGAGAAGCGGAAACATTAGGTACGTTTGAGCCAGAATTTAAGCCTCTGAACAAGAAATGGAAGTTCTATCAGAAGCGACGGGATATCAGATTACCTCTATCCTTGAGAACGACATCTAAAACGGCAAATAACTTTGCAGCTAATTCTGTTTTGCGTTCTCCTCCAGCTAAACTAGACAATGCCCGTCAAACTACTTCAATGCGAGAACAGAGTCTTAAGCGGATTTTAAACGACTCTAATTCGGTTGCTCTGTTGGTAGACAAGAATAATCGGCTACTCCACGTATGTGGAAATGCCAGCAAAATTTTTCAACCTCTTGATGGTGAGATTGTTACCGAGGTGACGAAAATGGTTATTTCTCCTTTGAAGCTACCTCTAAATACTGCCCTACACCGAGCCAAGAAAGAGCAGAAGTCAGTTCTTTATACGGGCATTAAGCTGCAACACGAAGCTGATTCTTACGAAATTACTCTCAAAGTGATTCCCCCCAATGCCGAAGAGAGTGGCGACTTTTTCCTAATTCAAATAGATCGCCAAAAAATAGCTCAAATGCAAGTATTGCCTCAGTCTGAATTTAAGATTGATAACGAGGCTCAACGGCAAATTTTAGAGTTAGAACATGAGCTGCAGCAGACTCGTGAAAATCTCCAGGCATTAGTTGAGGAATTGGAAACTACCAACGAAGAACAGCAGGCTTCTAACGAGGAATTGACAGCCTCAAACGAAGAACTACAAAGCACCAACGAGGAGCTACATTCAGTTAACGAAGAACTTCATACCGTTAATATTGAATATCAATCCAAGATCCTAGAACTAACCGAACTTAATAACGATATTGATAATCTGCTGAAGAGTACAGACATTGGGGTAATTTTCTTAGATAGGGATCTAACCATTCGTAAGTATACTCCTTCGGCTACGGATGCGATCGCCTTACGCTATACGGATATAGATCGCCCCCTAGAGGAGCTTTCTTATAAGATCGAGTGTCCTGAGCTGATCGAGCTACTTACTCAGGTAATGGCAACCAAACAGACTCAAGAATTAGAAGTCAAGCTCAAGCACAGTAATTCTTATCTGCTGATGCGTATCAACCTCTATCAAACCGAAGAAAGACAGGACGATGGCATTGTAATTAGCTTTATCAAGATCGATGAAATTAAGAAAGTTCAGCTACAGCTAGAAACGACTCTTGTTGACTTGCGATCGCGAGAAATCGAACTAAACCAGCTCAATCACCAGCTAGAAGCGCGAGTCGCCGAACGTACTACATCTCTGGCTGACTTTAGCGACAAACTCGAACAACTGCATCGCCTAGCAACTACCAGTCGCGAGCGAATCGAAGATCTGTTTGCCGACTATCTGCAAACGGGATGCCAGCTTTTCGATCTTTCGACAGGCATTATTAGTCGAGTAGAAGATTCTACCTACCAAATCCTCGCAGTGCGATCGCCTCTGCCTTTATTTGTAGGCTACAAAGCTCGTTGTCAAGAAACTTACTGTGTGGAGGTGTTGGAAAGCAAAAAAACCATTGTCTACTCCCATGTTGGAGAAGTGCTAGAGATGAGGAACCATCCTGCCTATCTCAATTTCAAATTGGAGTCCTTTATCGGTACGCCAATCATGGTGAATGGAACTCTTTATGGAACGTTGAATTTCTCTTCGATTCAGCCCCGCAGCGTCGAGTTTGAGGCTCACGAGCAAGAAATAATCGAGCTAATGGCGAGGGATATCGGACAGTCTATTGCTGCCTTACATACTCAAAAATCACTCTTGCAAAGTGAAAGTCGCTTCCGCAGTACTTTTGAAAAAGCGGCGGCGGGAATTGCTCATGTATCTCTCCAGGGACAATTTATTAAAGTCAATCAGCGACTTGGCGAAATGTTGGGGTATAAAGACGATCGCCTAGTCGAGCTAACTTTTCAAGAGATTACCCATCCCGACGATCTAAATGCCGATATTCAGTATATTCAACAGATGTTGAACAGAGAAATTGAAACCTGTTCGTTCGAAAAACGCTATCTTCATCAAAACAGCACGATTGTCTGGGTCAATCTTACGGTTTCTTTGGTTAAAAGCAACTCAGGAAAGCCAGAGTACTTTATTGCCGTTATTGAAGATATAGGCGATCGCAAAAAAACAGAATTAGCTCTAACTGAAAATAGAAATAAATTACAGCAGGCAAATCTAGCCAAAGATTCTTTTATTGCTCACATGAGCCATGAGTTAAGAACCCCCTTAAACAGCATTTTGGGCTTTAGCAGCATTCTACAAAAAGAAGCCAATCTAAACGAAGAACAGCTAAACGGAATTAATATTGTTCACGAATCTGGTCAATATCTGCTCGACTTAATTAACGATATTCTCGATTTTTCCAAGATAGAAGCAGGAAAAATGCAGCTAGAGGAACAAGAGTTCAATTTGGTTAGCTTTTTGGCAAATTTGGCGACGGTTTGTCGTTTCCGCGCCCAACAAAAAGGTCTAAAATTTATCTATCGCGAATCTCCCTCTCTACCCACCATAGTCAAAGCGGATGAAACTCGTCTGCGACAGGTGCTACTAAATCTACTCAGTAACGCGATCAAATTCACCGAAACTGGTAGCGTTACTCTTTTGGTCGATCCTGTAGAAGATAATGCCTATCTTGCCCAATCTAGACAAAACTCTCAACCCTACTCCTACAAAATTTGCTTTCAAATCAAAGATACTGGCAATGGTATTCACCCAGGAGAATTGACTAAAATCTTTGTTCCCTTCGAGCAGCTAGAGGGAGACAAAAATCAAGAGGGTACTGGTTTGGGTTTGAGTATCAGTCAAGATATTGTGCGACTGATGAATGATGATATTCAAATCGAAAGTGTTGTTGGCAAAGGAAGCATCTTTTCCTTTAATTTAGAACTAGCAGTACTGACAGCCGACTCGACTAAAATATCCTCCTCAACTGTCCCTCAATCCCAGCAAATTGATTTTGACGGCGAACCTAGCAAAGTCCTCGTAGTGGATGGTAATGACGATCGCCGTTTTCTAATAGTTAGTTATTTGCATCCCTTGGGTTTTATCCTCGAACAGGCTAAAAATGCTTCCGCAGGATTACTCGAGGCTCAAGTATTTGCACCCGATCTAATTATTTTAGATTCAGCAACCTTAGCAGGGGATGTCGAATCAACCATAGCCAAAATTAGACAGCAGCCTCAACTTCAAAACTTGGTTGTCTTAGTTATCGCTGCAGAAACAGATATGCAGCCCGAAGTGAAAGGCTGTAATGCTTTGTTGGCTCAACCATTGGATTCAGAGAAATTGCTAGAAGTATTGAAAACTCATTTGCACTTAGACTGGATTATTCCTGAAGCCAAAACTTTTGACAATTGCGCCCTAACTGCTCCTCCTGAAGCTGAATTAATTGAGTTATTAAAAATAGTGCGATCGGGAAACATTGATGCCATTGAATCAAAAATCAAACTCTTAGAAGAAATGAATACTGAATATAATATTTTTACTCGGGAAGCTCAACAAATTGCAGATAAATTTAAACTAGATGAGTTAACTAGCTTTATTGAAAAACTTTTGAATAAACAGGCTTAATTATCAGCAATTATTAAGAAATAGGCAGATATTTTTATTTATGGCAAATTTATCCAGGGAATGTTTTTGTTTTATTTTGGCTCGGTAATAGCAACATTAATTTGGTTGATAGTAGCTATTTTATCTTGAAATATAGGTGCTTAGACTCAGAGGTTATGAGAACGGTCTGAGTTAAGTTAGACGAATATTAAATAGATATTTAAATATATGGCTTTATCAGCAGATATTAAATCCAACAAAAAGATTTTAATAGTTGACGATACACCTAATAACTTACAGCTATTATTCAAATATGTTAAAAGCTCTGGCTATCAGGTATTAGTTTCCCAAAACGGAACAAATGCCATAGAAATTGCCACTAATTCTCAACCAGATTTGATTTTACTAGACGTTATGATGTCGGGAATTGATGGATTTGAGGTCTGTAGTCAGTTAAAGACTAATGGTCTTACAAAAGATATTCCCATCATTTTTATGACGGCTCTGGCTCAAATAGCGAATAAGGTTAAGGGTTTGGAGCTAGGAGCAGTCGACTATATAACTAAACCAATCGAACAAGAAGAATTGTTAGCGAGGATTGATTCTCACCTGGAGATTCAGAGTCACAATCAGCGTTTAAAATTAGATGCTCAACAGCAAAAACTATTATTTGAAATTAGCGATCGCATTCGTAAATCTTTGGATTTAAAATCAACTTTTAAAACAGCAACAGCTGAAATACGCTCTTTACTGCGGTGCGATCGAGTTTCTTTAGCACGCTTAGATAATACCAATTTACGCTTTGAATTTGAATCAATTGCTGCCGAGCTAAATGTCAAATCACCCAGAAAAACAGCAGTGGATTATCTTTTCCATGAGGGAGTTAGCGATCGGTATTATCGACAGGGAGAAATTTTAGCAGTTGACAACGTTACTAATTTTGATGCAAATCCCGTCAGAAAAAAACTATTAGCCAAATTCCAAGTTAAAGCTCAACTAATTGTCCCGATCTTACTCAAGACAAACTCAAATACTGCCAGCGATCCTGATTCTTTGTGGGGATGGATAGTTGCCGATAAATGTGAACTAGAAAACGATCCTCAAGTTGAATATTCTAGAAAATGGCACAGAAGAGAAATAGATCTGCTCAGACTGTTAGCAAATCAACTATCGATTGCCATACAGCAAGGATCTTTAGTCGAACAACTACATAAAAGTAATCAAAAGCTAAAACAGCTTGCTCTTTGCGATCCTTTGACTCAGGCTTTTAATCGTCGTTATTTCGATCGCCAGCTAAATTTAGAATGGCGCAGACTCAAGCGAATGGCTTCTCCTCTATCCTTGATTATGTGTGATGTTGACTGTTTTAAAATTTACAACGATACCTATGGTCATCAAAAAGGAGATGAGTGTCTGCGTCAGGTAGCCAATGCTATTGCCTCCGTCATCAAAAGACCTGCCGATATTGTCGCTCGCTATGGTGGAGAAGAATTTGTAATTGTTCTTCCACATACCCCCGTAGAAGGTGCAATCCAAGTTGCCGAATCAGTAAGAGCAAAAGTCAAAGAATTAAACATTGCTCACCGCAATTCCTCTATTGATTCTGTGGTGACTATCAGTGCGGGAGTGGCTAACACTATTCCTAACCCCGAAGACAATTATTCCCTTCTAATTGAAGCAGCCGATCGCGCGCTTTATACGGCTAAAAATCGCGGACGAGACTGTATTGCTGTTTACCAGCACGACATTTCCCAATCTAAGTTCCAGCAAAATGAAGATATTTTATGGAATAAACGGATTCGCCAAGCTTTAAAGAACAATCTATTTAGTCTCTATGCCCAATCAATTACGCCTTTAGGATTGGACGATAAAAGAAAACATTTTGAGATCCTACTACGATTGACCGATATAAAAAACCAGATTATTTCTCCCAATATTTTTTTAGATGTGGCAAATCGCAATGGTTTAATGCCCGCTATTGATATTTGGGTCATCGATAGCCTATTTTCAAAACTTGCCGAAAGCGATCGCTCTCACTGGCAAAACCACCACTTTTCAATTAACTTATCGGGTGCATCTCTTAATAAGGAGGGATTTTTAAAATTTTTACGGCAAAAAATTGAAGATTCTTGTCTTCCCAGCAGCCTCTTCTGTTTTGAAATTACCGAAACAATAGCTATTTCAGATCTGACGCAGGTATCCCAATTCATCCAATCTTTAAGGGATATGGGCTGCAGCTTCGCCTTGGATGATTTTGGCAAGGGAATGTCATCTTTGACCTACTTGAAAAATTTGCCCGTAGACTATCTGAAAATTGACGGCTCATTTATTACTGAATTGAATACGGATCGAGTGTCTAGAGCTATGGTAGAAGGAATTAATTATTTAGCTGGTGCGATCGGTCTGAAAACAGTGGCAGAATTTGTGGAAAATCAGGCGATTTTTGATACTGTATGCGATTTAAAAGTAGATTACGCTCAAGGATATCACTTAGGTCGCCCAGGCGAACTAACCAAAGTTTTAGGGCTATGCGGTTGATAACGTGACATGACATGTATATTGCTTAGATTGGGAAAGTAGTGTCGGCGATCGCTTTTATCTTTCTCTAAAATTATATCGAGCCTGGGCAACAATACTATGACTTCAAATTAGCAGTCAATTGAACTGCGATCGCTCCTTGTTCCCAAGCGCGTTTGAACAGTTGGCTCTAAGATTTATGAGTGGTGAGCGAGTACCATGGTTATTCGAGTGATGAATTGCGAGAAGCTTCACCAGAAAACCACAAAACATGTCTCAGCAGCGATCGGAATCGTCAGTAAATAATTTATCGATACAGGGTCAGTCGGAAGTAGACTATCAGGATAAAGCGCAACCATTCTTAAAATGGGCGGGTGGAAAAAGACAGCTTTTACCTGCAATTCGAGCCTATTTACCCGCTAAATATACAGAATATTATGAGCCGTTTATCGGCGCTGGAGCAGTACTGCTTGCCCTCCAGCCACAGAATTCTACTATTAACGATACAAACAGCGAGTTAGTCAATTGCTATCGAGTGATTAAAGATCGACCCCAGGAATTACTAGAACTCTGCCAGCAGCATCAGGAAAATAACTCAAAAGAATACTACTATCAACTGCGTCAGCAAGATCGTCAGCAGGGTTTTCAGCAGCGCTCTATGGTAGAAAGAGCAGCCCGCATTATCTATCTCAACAAAACCTGTTTTAACGGTCTGTTTCGAGTCAATAGTCGGGGTCAATTCAACGTTCCTTACGGCAAGTATAAAAATCCGACGATCGCCGCTCCTCTGGTCATTGAAGCAGTTAGCTCCTATCTAAATCAGGCTAGAGTCAATATTATGCACGGCGACTTTGAGCAAGCTGTAGCTACAGCAAAACCAGGAGCATTTATTTATTTAGATCCCCCTTACCATCCTCTCTCCGACACCTCATCCTTTACCGGCTATAGTCTTAATGGCTTTGGTGAGGCAGAGCAAATTAGATTGAAACAGCTTTGCGATCGCCTGAGCGATTGCGGTTGCCAAATACTAGCCAGTAATTCCGCAGCGCCGTTTATCAAATCTCTCTATGACGACCAAAGATATAAGGTAATTGAGGTGCAGGCAACAAGAGCAATCAATACAGTGAGTTCTAAGCGAGGCAAAATTAATGAGGTATTGATTTATAATCAGTATCAGCTTTCTGGCGATTCGTAAATAGATTATTTTCCTACTGCCAAAGCATACTGCTCGATAATACGATCTCCCCTTTATATTTAGGCAATTACATCAAAGGGATTAGTCGGTTTGTAGTCAGGAAAGATTAGATCTAAGCGATCGCTAGAAACGTTGAGATGATTGACCACGACCTGAGATAATATCTCTCTAAAATCTGTGTTTACGGGCAAATCTCTATTTTTATAGAGCGCCGACTCGCTCAGTCCCAGCCAGTCTCCATAGACTTTTCCTCCTTTTACTGCCCCTCCCAGCAGCCACATCACGTTGCCAAACCCATGATCTGTGCCTTTGTTGCCGTTTTCTCTCACTGTTCGACCAAACTCCGACACGATAACCACAACGGTATCGTTTAGGATCGGTTCTAAGCCAGAGATTAAGGTTGCTAAACCCGTTCCTAATGAAGGTAGCTGACGCTCTAGAATTTGGTCTTGATTGACATGGCTGTCCCAACCACCAATTTCCATAAAGGCTAATTGAGTTTTGGCATTGCCCACCATCAGTTTGGCAACTTCAGCAGCATCATCGACAAAAGCATTGACATTCGTTGCTCCTCTAGAGGCCATCATCCTTTCTTGATTTAACTCGGCTAAAACCACCTCTCTTGCTTTACTCCCTGCTTGGAAGGCTTTGCTTAGTTCGTCCGTACCGCTATACAGTTTGCCAAACGCTGCTTTGACACCAGGACGATCTGTGGGAATTGGAGCGACGGAATTTTTTCCTGGTTTGAGGCTGGCAACCGGCATTTTGCCTTTAAGGATATAGGGGGTAGTAACACCAACGTTTAGGGCTTGAGTTAAGCTTTCACTGGGTAGCTGAGCCAAAAGGCGATTCATCCAGCCATCACTAGTATTTGCAATTCCTGGTGTACCGCTTTCTACATAATCTTGAGCCAAAAAGTGAGAACGTTCTGAAATCGGCAAACCACAAGAATGAACAAAAGCCAACTGTTTTTTCTTCCAGAGTGGCAGCAGATCTTTTAATGTGGGATGTAGACCAAAAAATCCGTCTAGATCGAGAACGCCATTTTTCTCTTGGGGATAGGGTATGGCAATGGTAGGTCTTGCTTCATAATATTCGCTGGCTTGGTGAGGAACGACGATGTTCAAACCATCAACCGCACCTCGCAGAAAAATTACTACCAAACGCTTACGATTGCTAGCATTTGCCTGTTGTGAGACCCAACTGTTGCAGCCTATCGGCAATAACATTCCCCCTGCTGCCAAACTTGCTGCTGTCAGAAAATTTCTTCTTTTCATATTCCCTCCGTGTTTTATATATGGGTAGACATGGGCAGAAAAGTATTCCACCCTCGAATAATTACCGTAAACAGGCTCTAGTTACCGATACATTGCTTCTGGACTACCCATCATTAAGGCTGCACGCAGTTTATCTGGAGTTTTGTCGATTATCTGCTTGGTTGTCGTAGACACCTCTCCCAAATTTTGCGCTATTTTTTGAGTTTCGACTGAATTTTGTCGATTTAAAACCCCGCGAGAAATCGCCGTGGCAAAACTAGTTCGGCGTAAGATAGCGTCAGGATTCAACCAGGCTGATTCTACATTGTCGTAACCATCGGGAGTATTGCATTGATATACGGGCATAGATAGCTGTCCGATCATGCCTTTGACTCTGGCAATCTCTGGCTGCTCGATTTCCCCCATCCGCACTAGGGAAACTAAGTACTGATATGGAGTCTTAAACTTTTGACCGTAATATTGAGGATCGTTAAATTCAGGACTATGAATCAAAGCATCGAGAACTATTTTGATATTGCCCCGACTGTTTGAAAACTGCTTGGTTAGACTATTGACCAAAGATTCTGGGGGGATATCTGCCACAAAATATTGCGCCAGCTTATAGCTAATAAAATGAGCTGTAGCAGGATGATTTGCTAAAATCTCGATCGCCTGCTTGCCTTCTTCTACACCACTTCCCTTAATTTTATAGTCCAGAAATACTTTGTCTTGGCGATCGTGACGACGAGGAAAGAAGAAAAAACCACCTTGCCCATCTCCCTGTTTGCCCTCGCGATCGATCCCCCAACCTGTAAAGATCCTAGCCAGACTAATTATGTCATCTTGGCTGTAGCCATCGTTTACGCCTAAAGTATGCAGCTCCATTAATTCGCGGGCATAATTTTCGTTCAAACCCTGTTTATTTTTTTTGCCTGCTGGACTTTGAGGAGCAGTATTCGTATAGTTATCCAAATACATCAGCATTGCTGGATGCTGGGCAGTTGCCAAGAGCAGATCGGCAAAATTGCCTAAAGCATGAGTCCGAATTTGCTCTTCATAGTCATTGACCCAAAATCTAACCGCTTTTTTCCTGGCATCAACATTAAAATGGTTGAACCAAAAGTCCACCATTACTTCTTGCAGTTGACGATTTGAATAAATGGCTCTAGCTAAATGAGCGCCCATTGCTTCATTCATAGCTTGCGTCTTTAAATTTCGAACATCCTTACGTATTTTTTGCTCCTGTTTGGCTGAAGGATTAGAATTTCTCAATTTTTGGTATAGAGAAATTTCTTTTTTCTGTAGTTCAACTGGTTTTTGATTAATTAGATCTAGTCGGACGAGATAATCCTCTAAGAGAGGAGATTCTTCAATAGTTTGAGGTTTTAGTTGAGACTGAATATAAGCCTCAATCCCAGATTTATTAATTTGTTCTATTTCTGCTGAGTTAGCCCCAAAGCTCAGTCGGGACAGAACATGTCTTTGATGGGAAAGTGACTCATTTGCTGCAGCAAAGTTCACCCCGCACAGCCAAAATATTGAGATTAAGATAATTATATTGAACCAGCTTTTTAGCTTATTATTTTTCTGCTTACAGTTTACTTGCTTTAGCATAGTATTTCTCTTCACGTCTAGATAACAGTTTTCTATTTTAGACAGGGGATAAAACTTTTAGCATTACAGTAGCAAAAATTTGTTTTTCCATTAAACATCCATATATTTAGTTTGACTAAGTTGCGCTAACAAAGGTTGCATTTATTAGGCTTTTTAATAAAAATCTAGATAGTATTTTAATAAGTAAAATACTAGTTCTAAGCTATTCGCTCTGCTTTTTACCCGATCCCTATCGATCGAACATGAATATGCTTAAATTTCACTAAGACTTTATGAGCAAACAATACTAATTAATAATGGAAAATAAAATCATGAAAGCTTCTTCTAATTTAGGACAATCAGTTACTTTCGCTCTATTATTCATAATGAGCAGCATAGCTATAATTGCCTTGATGATATTCATGGGTGGTTAAAGCAAGTAATTTTAGATAGCCGTTTGTTTTCTCAGCAATTATTTTGCGCCAACCAAACCGTACTTTTGGCATAGTATAGTTTGACACTGTTTGTCATTTTTCTCTGACAGATCGAGAAGCTATACTTCTGAAACTCGATTGAGTTTGGTCTAATTATTAAATACGTCATAATATGCGATCGCATTTAAGCCGACATCAAAATATAGCAAATATTCAGTCATTACTAAGTAAGAGTTTTTACCTACACTTTTAGCAATCAAAACGATTGATAAGAGTGCTAATTTTCTAGCTTCCCAGTTTACAGGGTGGTCGGCTTTTTGTCCTTAGAGAAAATATTCTTTAAAGACGATCTCGCTTCTAAAGGCCGTCATTCTTTTAAAATTGTTTTGGACACTATCCGAGTCTTTTTTCGATCGCCTTGAGATAAGTCCTTGCCTATTTGTAAACGAGTGGCGTTAGTTTGCAATACCGTTGCCCCCGCTTTATCTCCTAACTGAAGTGCGGTCTTGGCTGCCGTTTGCAACATCGTTGCTGCCCCTGGGCGATCGCCATTTTGCAGTTTAGTTTCCGCAATCTGCGTTTGTCGGTACTTTGCCAAGGTGAGAATATGGTTCCGCACCTCATCGCTAGGTTTGGCTCGGTATAAATCTTGAGCCTCTAATTCAATAGCCAAGACATCGGAATGAAGATCCGCTCGATTGGTGCTGGGGTCGTCATATTTAAGCTGAACCGCAGCAATTTTGTGAGTACCAGAACGTAGCTGATTAATATATAGATTGATCAAAATCACTCTGGGTCGATCCATCATCAAATCTCCCAGACGAACCGAAAAGTAATTTCCCTCTAGCTGAATTGGCAATTCGATGGTTTCAGGGGCAACCTGAGCGACGGGCTTTAGTTCTGCCAGACGAACCTTGGGCATCAACTCCACCGTCAAAGAGCTATTAGTCAAGCCGACGGACTGGGCGCGGTCAAATAGACGCTCAAACTCAAATAGAGCCTGACTGGGCTGTTCGATGTATGCCAGAGTACCTTGAGCAGAATCAGAAATCTGTTCTAAAACATCTTGATTCCAGTGTTCTCCAAAACCTAGGGTGTCGATCGTCACGTTGTATTCAGCAGACAGTTCTGCCAACTTGAGACAGCGCTGATTATCACCATGTTCATTCTCACCGTCGGTCAACAAAAAGATACGAGATACACAGTTGAGATTGTGGGCTGCAACTTCTTTTAGTCCGAGGCGTAATCCCTCATCAATAGCAGTTCCGCCATCAGCAACCATCAGGCGAATCTTCTGCTCGATTGGCTTAATGTTAGTTGCGGCTTGATTGGGAACGACAACTTTGGCTCGATGATCGAATGTGACGATGCTAATACGATCCTCTGGCTTGAGTTTGCCAATAATACTGATGGCAGCTTCTTTTACCATCTCCAGTGGTCTTTCCGACATTGAACCACTGCGATCTAAAACTAAACATAGATTTAAAGGTAGTTCTGTCACTCGACTGCCAGGAATGGCAGAAATCGCCAAAGACAGTTGACGCTGACTATTATTTATCTGAGCGTCAACATTAGTGTCACTAAGATAAGACTGTAAACCAACTCTCATAGCTGTAAGAAAATATAAAACTTATAAAACTCATGACTCTATGATATTGGTTATGTCTGTTTTGGGATCTATTTGCAAACCAAAGGCTGTAGTTAGCTATCATTGCTGACAAAAAAAGGGGCTTTAAAGCCCCTGGATAGTCTGTAAAATTAATTTAAAATAAGCAAAACTTAGTCAATACCGATCGAGGTTGGGGCAGAAGCATTACCCGTTGTGGGGGGAATACTCGAACCTTGGCGAAAATCTGCATAAAGGCGATCGCGCCAGGCAAAGAAAGGTTCAAAAGTTATATTATCGGCTAGCCCAGGAATTCCCTTGCCTTTAAGTGGATCGGGAATATCTAGATAAGAGCCAGCGGGAAATTTTATGAGGACGCTCAGACCCGCTACGGCTAGATCGGCTATGGTGGGTGTGTCTCCCGTTAGGTAGGGCTGATTTTGTAAAATTAGGCATAGAGCTTCAAGATCTTGAGTCAAGCCTTTTTTAGCTTCTTTGACAGCATCGCCACCAAAACCGACTCCCGTACCTAAGGCTTCTAAAACTTCTCCAGGAATTGAACCGATGGCAGTTTTGACTAGGTCGGGGGTGTTGGCTGGTAACAAAGAAGTCCGAAAATTTTGGTTTTGGTTGAGCGCGCCAATAAATGCCTTGCGTGCTTTTAAGGCAATGGAGGTATCAGCCCATTCTTCGATTAGCAAGCTCTGCCCTTTTGCCAAAGGATCCGTAGGCAGAATCGGGTTTTCGGGATACTTCCGTTCTAGATATAGGGCGATTTCTGTAGAATCGGTAACATAGGTGCTGCCGTCTTTGAGGACTGGTACTTGACGACTGCCTGACTTTTGCATCAGTTCAATCTGTCCCACTCCTGGGGCAACCTCAATCTTGCGATATTCTAGCTGCTTATAATCGAGAATCAGACGGACTTTCTCAGAATAGTGAGATAACTCAAATTGATATAGCTCTAGCATTAAAACTCCTTTACGATCGGGTCTACTCTATCGATCGTTAACTTAACCTGTTTAAACAATCGATCGCATCAGCCTTCAGTCTAGGCATTATGACTCATCTTCTCCACAAATCCTTCGTTTGTCTTTAGATAATGTTCGCTCGAGTACGATTCGAGCCAAGCGGTTATAAAAACTATGATTAATTTAGCTGGCACAGCAGTAAGCCAAACCACTTTTGTTCGTCGGTATAGGTCTCGATCGAGCTAAGCTGGCGATCGCTTAAATATTGCTCTATCCGAGTGAGATCGAACTTACGGGAGATTTCCGTTAAGATCTTTTCGTCTTTGTGGAGTTGAATGGTCAGGTTAAGACTTTTTAGATCTACCGTTTGCTCCTGCTGGCTAATCAAATACATCTCAATTTGATTTTCGTCTCGATTGTAAATTGCCTGATGTTTGAAGTTGTCCGAGCAAAAGTTGCCTTCAAAACGACGATTGAGGTGCTGCAATATATTCAGGTTAAAGGCTGCGGTAACTCCCTGGCTATCGTTATAGGCTGCTTCTAAGATCTCGACTGGTTTTTGTAGATCTATACCTAACAAAAAATAATCGCCAGTGTTCAAAGCAGATCTGACCCGATCTACAAAGAGATCGCATTCAGAGGAATCAAAATTACCAATACTGCTACCTAGAAAGATAATCGTTTTTCGCCCATCTTTGCTATGAGCTAATTGCTCTAAAGCTTGAGCGTAGGTAGCTACTTTGCCCCGAACAATTAGCTGGGGATAGTCCGCCAACAAACTATCGGCAGTAGCGCTTAACATGCTGCCACTAACATCGACGGGAACATACTTTAATCCCAGATTGCGGTTTTGATAAACATCAAACAGATAGCGAGTTTTAGTCGAGCTACCGCTACCTAATTCAACTAATTCTTGAGTTTGAGTGCGATCGATAATTTGAGCTGCATACTTTTTTAAAATTCCCGCCTCGGTGCGGGTAGGATAATATTCTGGCAACTGGCAAATCGCTTCAAATAATTGTGAACCTTCTCGATCGTAGAAATAACGCGGAGGAAGAGACTTTTGTGGCTGCTGTAGCCCCTCTATTACCTCTTTAATATCATCTTTGGCGATCGCTTCGGGGTCTAATAAATAGTCAATTTTCAATCGGATTTTAGAAGCATCTTGGTAATCGTTGGCTGAAGTCGAATAAGCTGACATAAGAATCAACGCGGTTGGTGGTTTGTGTTGCCCAATTTTATCAATAGCTAATTACGGTTCATTACGGCTTTATTTCATTGAGGAATGGTTGACTTATTTACATGCTGCAAACTTTAGTAAAAACTTGAAACACTTGCGCGTTCTTGAATTGAGCTAAAATTTTCTTCTATAATAACCATAAATTTGCGGTGTATAGATAAGCATGGATGTCAAAGCTGCTGTAGCCTTCGCTTCAGATAAACCTCTAAGTATTGAAACTGTGCAGCTAGAAGCGCCACAGTCAGGAGAAGTATTAATCGAAATCAAAGCAACTGGGGTTTGTCACACTGATGCTTATACTCTCTCTGGAGCAGATCCAGAAGGCTTATTCCCAACTGTTTTAGGTCATGAAGGAGCGGGGATTGTTGCCGAAGTAGGGGCAGGCGTTACCAGTCTCAAACCAGGTGATAAGGTAATTCCCCTCTATACTCCTGAATGTCGTCAGTGTGCCTACTGCTTGAGCCAGAAAACAAATTTGTGTCAGGCGATTCGCTCTACTCAAGGCAAAGGAGTAATGCCCAACGGTACGAGCCGATTTTCTTTTAACGGTAAAAAGCTCTATCACTATATGGGGACATCCACCTTTGCTAACTACACCGTGCTGCCAGAAATTGCCGTTGCCAAAATTAGGGACGATGCACCACTAGATAAAGTCTGTCTGATTGGCTGCGGGGTAACAACTGGTTTGGGTGCGGTTATTAATACCGCTAAAGTTGAGCCAGGGTCAAACGTGGTGGTGTTTGGCTTAGGAGGAATTGGCTTAAACGTCATCCAAGGATCAAAAATGGTGGGGGCGAGCAAAATTATTGGGGTAGATATCAATCCCGACAAAGAAGCTATGGCGCGAGACTATGGCATGACAGATTTTGTCAACCCTAAAGATATTGATGGCGATGTTGTCGAATACCTAGTGGAATTGACAGGAGGAGGAGCAGACTATAGCTTCGAATGTATTGGCAATGTAAAGGTGATGCGTCAAGCCCTCGAATGTTGTCACAAAGGCTGGGGTGTCTCCACCGTCATTGGAGTGGCTGGTGCGGGTCAAGAAATTAGCACTCGCCCCTTTCAGCTCGTGACAGGTAGGGTTTGGCAGGGTAGCGCTTTTGGTGGCGCGAGAGGACGTACCGATGTCCCTGAAATTGTCGATTGGTATATGGAAGGCAAGATCGATATTGACAGTTTGATCACCCACACTATGCCGATCGAGCAGATTAACGAGGCTTTCGATCTAATGCATCGAGGAGAGTCTATCCGTAGCGTAGTTACGTTCTAATTCTGTCTACTGTAAGCTAGTCGCCGAGGTTGCACCTCCCTGGCTTCTAGCTTCCATAAAGTTGAGATATTTTGAGCCAATCATGCCAAAGACAATAAAAATAAAAATAGCTGAAAAAGCAGTAGCGCGTTCAAACATTGTTTTAAGAACTAGATTGTTTTTTGTATCTGTCGATCTTATTGTCAGCTATATTTATCGATTCGCCATTGGTTTTTTCACATACATTTGTCGCACTGAGAGCAAATAAGTATCCGTGTTTTTATGCATTTACTAGTTGTTTACTAGCAAATCAAACATACCTCTAAATATTCATTCTTTTTTAATAAGCCGTTATTTTAAATTATTTTTATTTTTTTCAAAATGAAAGATAAACTATTAAACTACTTAAAATCATCGATCGCGCTAAATTGGCTGCATTACTATCGTTATGATTCAACTTCAGAAACTAAGCACAACTACAGTAGTCTGCTTTATTGGCGCACTCAAAAAAAATTGGCGCAAATACAGGGTATTTCAGCTCAAAATCCGTATAACCTGACTGTTTTTGTGGTTGAAGAAAATCCAATTGAATTCATCTCTGCTTTTCTAGCTAGTGTAATTGCGGAGGTGCAGGTATTTCTCTGTAATCCTGCTTGGCAGCAAAGGGAATGGCAGCAGGTATTAAATCTAGTCAAGCCAGACCTGGTATTTGGTGATGCGACGGTATCTAAGGCTATACAGATAGATCCGCATATAGCAATCGCAACTGTGGATACGGATTCGGGATTAATTATGATTCCGACTGGGGGAACTTCAGGCAAAATTAAGTTTGCGATCCACGATTGGTCAACTCTTACCGCTTCGGTGACAGGCTTTCAGCAGTTTTTCGAGTGCCAGGCGATTAATTCTTGGTGTACCCTGCCTCTCTATCATGTCAGCGGTTTGATGCAGCTAATGCGATCGCTTGTTACTCAGGGGAATCTCGTTCTTTGTCCCTATAAGTTAACAAGCCCAGAAATAGATCGAGATAGATCGACATATTTTATCTCTCTCGTACCTACCCAGCTACAGTTTTTAATAGATTTTAATCCCGACTGGCTGAGAAAATTTAAGACTGTCTTAGTTGGTGGCGCACCCGCCAGGCGATCGCTTTTAGATCGTGCCAGAGAAGCAAAAATTGCGATCGCGCTAATCTATGGATCGACGGAAACCGCTTCGGGAGTTGTAGCGCTGAAGCCAGAAGAGTTTTGGGCAGGCAATACCAGTGACGGCAAAGCTTTACCTCACGCTCAAATATGGCTCGAACTAATCTTAATTCAAGCTGTCGAATCAAAAGGAGATCGCCCGATTGGTTCGATTACGATTAGAAGCACCTCTAACTTCAAAGGCTATTATCCCCGATTTACTAACGATGGATTGTTAACGGCTGACGATTGTGGCTATAGAGACTCTCAGGGATACATCCATCTAGTCGGGCGCGATAGCCATAAAATTATTACAGGGGGAGAAAACGTCTTTCCCCGAGAAGTGGAAGCAGCAATCTATGACACTAATTTAGTCGATGCTGTATGTGTTGTCGGTATCCCCGATCGCCAATGGGGACAGGCAGTTACAGCAGTATATGTTCCGAGTATTTTCACTAGCGACTCAAGCTCGATCGAACAGCGGATTCAGTCTCAGCTAGCTAAATATAAGCAGCCAAAAAACTGGATTAAAGTAGATTACCTTCCCCGTCACGATAATGACAAAATAGATTATCAACGGCTAAAAGCGATCGCGATCGAAAAAGTATTAAATAACAAAAATAATTAATGACCATTTGGCAAGCTGATTTTTATTATCATCCAACAGCAACCGAGGTAAAACAGTGGGAATTGGTAATCTGCGATGGCATTTCAGATTTAACTACCAACGTCAAACCGATTTATATAGTTCAGTGTTCGGCAGTTGATGCTAATGCTGATTGGTTAGAAAAACAGATCGAGTTAGCAGCTAAAGATAAAACTCCCGATCGCATACAGGTGTTTCGTCCACAATGTTTAGGTTTAATTACTACTGCTGCCCAAAGATTGGGAATTCCTGTTGAGGCGACTAGAAATACTCAGGCTTTAAAACAGGTACTAATCGATAAATATCAGCACGATCCTAACTATAATCCGATCGCTTTAGAAAAAGGAGTCCCCCAGGCTTTACCCGAAAATCTCTGGGGTGATGAATGGCAAATCGCCAATATAGCTGCAGGACAAATTATCGATCTGTTTAGCGATCGTCCTATTCCCATTTACAGTCTGCCAGAAGAGTTCCATCCCCTCAATCTCAACTTAACCTCAGATATTTTTATCCCTGGAATAGTGATTTATGGCGGTAGAAAATCGATGCAGCTTGCTCGCTGGATCGAACAGCAAACACCAGCCTTTATTAATTATATTCCGACACAAATTGCCAAATCAGGGGGATTTATTTTGGAGACAGGCTTAGTAGACCGATGGGTCTTTAATACTTTTGAATCGACAGAGGCAGCATCAATCGCGAGAAAATACGAGCAGAATAAAAAAAATAGCCAAGGTCTGCATTTTCTTTTGATTCAGCCCGATAATTCGGGTATGACCACTACTGCTGTTTGGCTCTTACGGCAGCTTGAGATTTAGTTTGTTTCGCGTATGCGAAGCGGTATCCCACGGACGCAGAGAGATTTGAAAAATGTCTTAATCTAATCTGTGGTTCGATCGCTATCTAAAAATTAGCAGGTGAGAGTGGACTAGCATTAGCCGACCCACTCTTGAGTTTAGGCTTTGTTCCGATAGAGAATTTTAACGATAAATTTAGCAACTACCTGGAAAAAACTGGGTTTCTCGCTATTAGTCGAACTATCATTATCAGGAGTTTCCGAGGCAAGTTTTGCTGCCGATTTTGCTTCTGGTGTTGCTGGCTGGGGTGGTACAGCCTCTTTTTTAGGTGTTTCTGGCGCGGGGACTTCTTCTATAGATACTCCTTGCAGCGGGGTTTCGGTGACGATTGCTGCTTCTGTTTTGGTGACGGTTGCCGTTTCGGGAGCAGTCATATTGTCCTTAATATCAGTTGAGGTGACAGCAGTGGGTACTGGTTCAGAAGCAGTCAGAGAATGACATTTATTTAAAAAGTCTTCCAATTTTTGGCGATCTTCTCCCTCAATTTGGCGGGCATTAGCAGCACATTCAGCTACATCATAACTACCAATATATGCAAGCCAATTTTCTAGATCGTGTCTGACTAAAAAGCCAGTAGCCTCGTCGGGATACTGCTCGCATAGCTCTAAAAGATCTTTGGCATCATTTGCTGCTCTACCGTTAGGAAAATGAAATGGCTGAGTCATAGTTGTAATCTTATGGTTGAATCAATAAAAGTTCAATTTTATCTTGCCACAGGTATCTCGATCTGAACCGTTATAATTGTGCTGAATTCTAGTTTTTTGATGAAAGCCACTAGCAAACCAGCGATCGAGAAATGACGATTACGTTCGCATCGCCCAATTGTGTTCAATCCTAGCTAGGATCCAATTTCTCTACCTCTGTCTATAGATAGTTAGAGGCTGCCCGCGTTTTCGACAATACTCGCGGTATATTTAGGTGGCACGATAGGCTGGAAAAAAGCCCGATTCCTGCAGTTCCGCTACTGATTTATTAACGGCATCAGCTCTAAAATGCACCAGATCGTTATATTTTTCTGTATCTACTACCGAGCGTAGAGTAAAAAATTCATGTCTCTGTTTGGAAAAGCCCGATTTGAAAGTATAAAGGTTATCCTTTTTGCCACCGACTCCACCGCCAATATGCAGGTATTGATTGCCTCTTGCCTTTGCCCAAAGGCGCATTTGGTGTAGCAAGAGATTGAATGGGGACTGTTTTAAAAACTCGCTTTTCGTTCCGCCCAAATGAGCCTGGACGATACCGCAGGATTCAAAGAACAGACAGGCACTAGCAATCTCACCTTCTAGCTCGACTATTCCTAAGTGAACTTTATCGCCGAGGTCTAATAATCCCTCAAAATATTCACGGCTGAAGTAATAGCTGTCTCTTGCTCCGACGCGATTCATGGTTTCCTCATAAATAGCAATGAATTCGTCAATATGTTCGGCAAAAGATACTGTCTTCGCTATAAATCCGAGCCTCATGCACTTATTAATGGTGCTTTGATGTCCTCTACGGGTTTTTGCCCAGATCTTTCCCTCATCCAAAGTCAAATCGATTGAAACAGTTTTACCGTTTTCGCTCAGGGGATCTGACTGAAACACCTTTGCCAAGCCAGATCCTAGAATTGGATGCTGACGTAAAAATGCAGAGCAGACTCCTCTATTACGTAATGTATGACTAAATTTTTGGAGAGCAAAGTCAGGAAATTCGGGATTTTTAATTGCCGTTTCGCTCATCAAAATTCCAGGATAGCCGTAGGGAGAAATGATGTCATAGACTTCTGTCTCTGCAGACGGGAAGATGTCGGCACAGGAACGTAGTAGATAAGGAGCAAAAAAGATTTTATCGTCTTCCTGTAGCAAAAACGCTTCGGGAGTAGTTTCGGTGCGTTTGGCATCTAAAGCTACATAGTCAGGCAGGTGATATACGTCGTGGGGTAATCGTTCTAAGGTTGATGACCATAAAGGATGGTCGACACCCAAGGTAACTGTGTTCATTGCCGATCGAAGATTAATAAAGGATGAATTTTGAAGATGCAGTCGATTGCGTTTAATGGCGCAATTTAAGCTACTCAGATGAGATTTGGCTTAAACATTCGTGAGTTTGTTCCAAACTACTGGAAAGATTTTGGGATCGCTAAAGTCAGGATCGCCATTGGGCAAAGTACGGCATAGCTGCTCGTCAAAAATATGAATTTCTTTGCCCTTACTATCGACGTAGGGTTGATAGCGATTGCTGCGATCCTGAAGATGAACCGCTAAAGCCTGGCGATGATAGGGGCTACGATTGGGATAGCTACCGTGGATTGTCCAGCAATGATGAAAACTAACCTGTCCTTTTTTGAGAGTCATTGGCACTTTGACCACTTCTTTGCCTGCTGCGCGAAATTTAGCCGTCAAGTCACCCAGATTGGGATTATTAAAATGGCGCATTGACTGCAAGCCAGACCAACGATGACTTTTATCTAGCACAACTAGAGGTCCTCTAGCTTCATCACAGTCGTGAAAAGGAATCCAGGCGGTCAACAAATTATCGGAACTACAGGTACTCCAGTAAGCGCGATCGCTATGCCAGCCAACAGCATTGTTGACTGCTTTATCAGGCTTTGCAGGTGGTTTGTAGACTAGCTGATCGTCTAGAATCCGAATCTGCTCTGTTCTTGCCAAACGAGCTGCGATCGCGCCAATAACTGGCTGTAGAGCTAACTGTTTTAACTCTGTTTTTTGTAACGAAACAAATTCATTATTACGAACAATATCGCCGTCTTCTGGTTTCCAATTACTATAGCCAGTTTCTACGGGAATAATTCCATCCCTAGCGCCACGATAAAACGCCTGACTACCAGCAACGGCTAGGTCAATTGCTGCTTCGGGAATTATAGGAGGAGATATATACCAACCGTGTTCTTCATAAGAGCAAACATCTTCTTCTGTGGGCAAAAGAGCCTGCTGTTCTGGAGTAAGAACTTGTTCGAGAATATTCATTAATTACAGTTCGGGGTTTTAAAGAATTTTAAAGTCTTAAAATCTTGGATGTTTGAATTAAAGCTTCGATTTACTATTAGTAAGTAATTCTACTGTGAGAATACTAAAAATAAATCAAATTATCAAACTTTTATCGTTTTGACATTTTTTCCTCTGCACTCAGCTCTTGATCTAGTCAAAAATCCTCTTCACTTATCTCAAGCGCAGGCGATCGCAAATCTAAACAGTTAAAAGTAAATTAAATCAATTTGTATTTTAAATTGATATTCAATTAATACTGCTTTTTTTAGCCTTGCACATTTTCTTCTATAAAACTGCAGTCTAACCTATGTCCTTAGCTTAATTTTATGCATAACAATTGCCACTATGTATATATAAATGAGGCTGCTACATACAAAAAATATAATTAGGACGTAATTCCAAGATGAGTTACGAAAATTTGCTCTTATCCGAACATTTTGCCAGTCTACTCTCAGACTAGATCTATTTTTGCTGATGCTGAAAGTTCCCACCGCAATCTACTAAAAATGTCTAGGCATGGCGAAATGACCACCCGTTCACTAGAATAGATCGAGCAAATGCTTGGGAAAAGTTTAAATTGGGCTAGGCGGACTCGAACCGCCGACTTCCACAATGTCAATGTGACACTCTAACCAACTGAGTTATAGCCCATCGAGACTTTTGTAATTATATCAATAAAAGCCGCCGAATTACAGCTAATTAACAATTTGCCTGATTTTATTTAGTAAAAATTTATTAAAGCCCTTAAATCGATTGATAAGTAGAGCTTTCAGGCTGGCGCTTCCCAACCTAGAAAGCGCCGTTGGCAGTACTTAGCTATCTTCTTTCAAGAAATCCTTGATTACTTTATGCTCATCCAATACTCGCGCAGATGGATTATTGCGAGTATCTGTAATCAGCCAATCTAAAGCAGCAGCCTGCAGATCGATCGCCGCACCAGTTTTATCGACACAATAGCGTCCAAATACCAGTTTATCTACGAGGCGAATACCTTCTCCCAGTCGAGAATATTCAAAAATAACGCTATTGTCTACCGTTGCACCACTACAGATATAGCAGTTTGGTCCGATCATAGCAGGACCGACAATTTTCGCGCCATCCTCAATTTTAGTCATGCCACCAATATAGACAGGTCCTTTGATATCGACCTTATCCCAATTGACAGCCACGTTTAAACCCGTATAGATCCCAGGGGCAACTTCCGTACCAGGAATATTAACGTTTTTAATTTCTCTGGTCAGTACTCCTCGCACTGCCTGCCAGTAGTCGGGAACCTTGCCGATGTCTACCCATTCAAAGTCCATCGAAACGGCGAAAAAAGGAGCTTCTTTTTCTACTAGCTTGGGGAATAGTTCCCCACCAATATCAAATTCTTGATTGGGAGGAATATAATCAAATATTTCTGGCTCGAAAATATATATACCTGTATTAATATCTCTACTTAAGGCTTCTTCTACAGAAGGTTTTTCTTGGAAAGACTGAATCTTGCCATTTTCATCAGTAACCACTACCCCATAGCTAGGAACATCTTCTTTTGGGACTTTCTTCGTAACTACTGTGGCGATCGCTCCTTTGGCGCGATGTTGCTTTAAGGCTGCGGTTAGATCCAAATCGATGAGAGCATCACCACACAAAACCACAAAGGTATCATCAAAAAAAGCATTAAAATCTTGAATTTTTCTTAGACCGCCAGCAGAACCTATGGCTTCTCCAACTAATTCCCCATCAACAATACTGCCTTCAAAAGAGTAGCCAATATCTACGCCAAAACGCTGACCATCGCGAAAATACCCTTCAATTTCGTGAGCTAAATGGCTGACGTTGACCATAATCTGATCGAAACCATGCTGCCGTAGTAGTTCTAGAAGAAACTCCATGACTGGTTTCTGCAAAATCGGAATTAGGGGTTTGGGTATTGTATACGTTATGGGGCGAACACGAGTGCCTTTACCAGCTGCCAAAATCATGGCTTTCATGAAAGCTTCTCCTCAACCAGACTTTAAAGTAACTATTTAAACTATTACAGTGTATCAACAATGTCCACCGAAGAATCAAGTTTTGATACACGAATTCAAAGGACGAATACTTAGATCCTGATAAAATTCTTCCTGAAATAATTCAACTTTCGACTGAGCGGAGAGTAAGAGCAATGCCCAAAAGACTCCTGCGCGGTCGGTATTTAGATGTTCTTCAACTTCTGTTTTTGCCGATTCTTGAATTTTCCAGCGCTGCAAGAGCCGTTCCCAATCGACATAATCTTTGTCCGCAGCAAGATTGGGCAAGTTGAGATGGAGGAAGCTTTCAAGCTGGGCTGCAAGCTCGGTCAAATTCTCATTATGAGCCAGTTGTGCGATCGCCTTAATGGCTGCGCTGCGGGAGCTTTTTGAGCGACGAGGAGAACCATCGGTAGCTACCGCTTCAATCTCGGCAGCAATATGTTCTAGCTGCTCGATTAACTCCTGTAGGGTTACTCGGCGTTTGCCCACGGGTTGTACCGAAGTTCGACGACGCAAATGCTGTTCTAAATTAGCAGGCAGAGTTCGACGATTAGGATCGAGAAAAATCTCTTCTTCAAAAAAATCATCAGCGTCAATATCTCCCAAGTCTTCTTCAATCTGGTTGAGAGTATCGGCTTTAAATAGGACTAGCATCGATGCCCAAAGAAAAGCCTGACCAGAGCGAGGTAGATCTGCTTCTTGTTGAGGAACTTCCGTATCGCCCATTAATCCTAGTTCGGCGAGGAAGCGATCGATAATGCCAATCACGGGAACGTCCCAAGGATCGATTTCTCCTCTTTCTGCTAAATCAATTAAATTGGCGATCGCTTCCTGTGCGGGAGGTATAGTCATAATTTTTTTTTAATTGGCGATTTATATAACTATCGTCAGGGCTGTATTTATGTTGCTCTTAGTTAATGAAGCTGTATTTTTTGAGAGAACGCTCATCCTGAATAGCATTCGCTCGGCTAATTTTTGTTATTTACCAAGTTTGCTCGTAACTATTGAAAATAGTTTTTACAAATAATCATGGTAATTTGTCCATCTGGATTAAAGACAGCACGATCTAACTCTTATAACCGATTAAAATAACACCTCTAATCCTAAAGCAAGATTGAAGATACAGCGAGATTTAGCTCAAATATCAGTATTTACACGTAAACTTATTGAAATCATAGCTGCAAGCAAATTTGCTGGGATAGATTCAAAACAACTTAAGCACCATATTGAATTTGTTTGTTGAGATACTTTCTAGCCTCACGAAGTTGAAAAATAGAGCAACTAACAAAAAAAGGTTTATATGTTTGGAATTTATTGTGAAATATTCAATTGGTTATGGAAAAGAAGCTTGTTTCTCGATATTTATTAAACGGCAGTCGAGATCTTGAATGTCTTCTTTTAACTCGATCGCCAAAGTTGCCAGTTTTTCAGACAAAGGATCGCTGCGTCCAATTACCTGCCCGTTAACTTCTGGCGGATTGACGACAGTGAAGTTAGAGCGTGGTGAGTTTGCTGGTGGCTCAACTCTAGCAGTAGTAAATTTGTCTGTAACTTACATCATCGACACAGTAGGCGATCGCATTATTAAAGTAGCTCGTGACAGTGTATTTGATTTCTAGAGCTTCAGTCTTTTAACTGTTTCACGGTTGTCAATTGGATAGACTTCTTCATAAGGCAAAAGCAGCAGATCGTAGTTTCGGGCGATCGCATGTTGTCGCTGCTGTTGTACAAATTCAGAAATATCAGTGATATCTAAAATCTACTCTTGGGAATACCGAGCTAAAACTTCGCCTCGTAATCCCAATTGAATGGCTCGACGGTGCATTCTTTCTCCTGTAGGTGTGCGATCGGGATCCCACTGCAAGCGGACATCAGAATTTTTAAGAGCGCGATTCCAGTCTTTCTTAGTCTCATACATCTCTGGGACGTATTTTGAGAAAACAGCTTGCGCCAGAATAAAGTCAAAAGCAGAACGCTTGATGCGAATAGCCAATACTACTTCTTGTCCTTCTTTTCTTCCCCATCCAGAACGATACATCATCCATAGAAAGCTAGGTTTGATCCAAGACATGCGAGATAGCTTGAAGTCCCCACCAAAATAACCGTTCTGCGCTGCAAAATTGCCGATAGAAGGCCGATATGCTTGATAGACAACTATTGAATCTGCATCGTATTGAGCAATAATTACCCGTCCTTCCTTTGGTAAACGCTCTTGTCGATCTAAATACAGTTCGGTCTTTAATTTCACAATGTCTTGAATTTATTTACAAACGCTAATTGCATATGTATGTAGTTTGCTTGTTTTGTTTCTGGCGACTTAATGCTGGCTGTAATTTGAGGAATATTTATAAGTTGCGATCGCTCGACAAAGCTTATACAAAGTAAGTAGCAGTCAACCAAATCTTTGAAAGTTAAAGTTTAATGCTTATACGTATCGATATCAATAAAAGCGCCAATCTCTCCTAGAAATTTAATAGTGTCAGCTTCAAAACCTATCGCTGGAGTTGAATGTTCTTCATCCATTGACAACCATAAGACCACCTCAAGCCTTGGACAAACATTAAAACGACTTTTAGCTTCATTAATTAAATTTCTAACAGGTTTTAGTTTATCTATTATTTCTTGAGTGATTTTAAAAATATCAATGTGTTCGCTGATAATATTTTTAGTAGAAACTTGCCATGAGCTAAAATTTGCGATTCGATTGGATTGGGTTGTGCTTTTACGTTTGACTGATGTTGGCTCTATACCTAAAAAGCTAGTTAACTCGTCAGGTTCAAAATTATCTCCATCCAAAGCAAAATAAACTCGTCCTTCGTTAGATGCCAATTTTTATTCCTCGCGTAAATTCGGAGATCGCTTCTTTTCCCAAAACGTCTAATTTACCCTGTGCAACATCTTGTTCTAATTGTTCATCCCAACGTCGATCTTCCATATCTAAAAACCACTTTCTTAGCTTGTTAAAATCATCCCTGGGAAGTGTCAAAATCGCTCCCTCAATTTGCTCAATAGTTGTCATATTAGCTAGATTCTTCATCTTAAAAATTCTCAGATAGATTATAGCTTTTTCAGAGCTGGCACATTTCAAAAATCTCGATCGCACGATCGAGGATGAGAAGTTATTAGCGATCGCCAGTTATATTTATTCATTTTGTCAAAACTCTTTACACCGTTAATTTGCGAAGTATAGGGTAATAAATTTAGAATAATTGGAACAAAAATAATATTTGATTTAATATGCCTGGTTTAAAAGAAAAGCTCGAAAAAGACGTTGCAGATATATCCTGGCAGGATTTACAGCCTCACGCAAAACGAGACGCAATTATTGTGATTAACGAAGAGTTGGATCTATCTGAAGTTGCAGTAGCGATCGCAGAAGATAACACGGCTGTAGTTCAGGGATGGATTGGTGCAGAGTCCGTGGCTAAACCCTCTGTCGAACAGCTTACCGATTGGAATCAGAACCCTCAGAAGCAATTTACCGCCCTGATAGTCCAACCTTTTGTAGTGGTTAAAGAAGCTAGCTAGTTGGATTGCGTTCCAGTCCAGACTTGACCCACTCAACACAGTCTACTGGACTGGTAAATATTTTTGGTGCAGCGATGTTAACTAGTTTGCTCGGTGCATAATGATCGTAAAAGCACTTGTTGGCTTCCTGATGAATAATAATCAGGTTGTTGTTATAGGTATAGCGCTGGCGGAAATAGTTCGATCCTTCTAAGGTTACCTGAGTATCAATATGCTGTTTGGCGATCGCAATTATATCTTTAATTTCACCTGAATAGAGTTTGGCGGGGTTTTCCGCCTGATGCAAAATGCTGGTATATCCCTGTTCTGAGAGTAAAGCGTAGGAATATATATCCTGACCGTCTACACAGCTATAAAGGAAGGGAATAATCAGGCATTCCTGATATGTGGCAGATTTTTCGTAGAGAAACCGATCTATCATTCAACTCAAAATATTGCAGGTCGATAATATTACTTCTTACCTCTGGCTTAGTAATATTATCCATCAAAAATACCCTTCATTCTCAGCATCAATAATGAAGGGTAGTTAAAAATAGATTGCGATCGCGCGCTCTGCATATTTTTCGCGATCGCCATTTATAGCGTCAAAGATTTACATCGTTAAAGACTGAACGTTAGTTTCAATCAAAGTTGCTAAATCTTTCAAGAAAGCAGCAGCCTGTGCGCCATAGATAATGCGGTGATCGGCGGTGATATTAACCTTCATTTGGCGTTTGACACCCATCATGCCCGAATCATCTGCAACTAGCTGGGGTTTTGAGCCACCGATCGCAATAATTGCACCCTGTCCTTGAGGTAAGATCGCATCGAAGTTGTCCACACCAAACATACCCAAGTTAGAAAGGGTAAACGTACCAGTACTATATTCTTCTGGCTGTAGCTGTTTGGACCTAGAGCGAGCGACTAAATCCTTCCAAGTGCGGGAGAGAGAATAGATATCCATCTGGTCGGCATTACGCAATACGGGGGTAATTAAACCACCATCGGGCATGGCTACTGCCACAGCGACGTTGATCTCCGAGTTATAGCTGATTGCATCTTGGGCATAGGTAGCATTAACTACAGGGTGATTTTTGAGAGTTACGGCGATCGCTTTTGCCAATAGCGCCGTCATCGTTACGCCTTTGGGCTTGATCTGCTTATAAAGCCCATCTAGTGCATCGGTGTTAATCGTATAGGTAACATGGAAAGTCGGCACTTGCAGACTCGTCATCATGTTTTGTACCACCGCCTTCTGTAGAGTGTTAAGCGATACTGTTTGTCCTGGGGTTGCAGGAGTAGGAGTCTTAACAGGAACACCAGATGGTACAACAGGCGCAGCGTTAACCGCAGGAGCAGCATTAGCGGTAGCGTTAGGAACCCCAACAGGAGTCGCAGTCGGTGCAGATACGGGCTTGCCAGAAGCTTGCTCGACATCACCTGCCGTAATTCGACCATATGGACCACTGCCTTGGAGAGACTTTAAATCTACGCCCAACTGTTTGGCTAGTTTTTTAGCTCTAGGGGAAGCAACTGTTCTACCACTGGCATTACCACTACTAGCACCATTACTAGCTAAGGCAGGAGTACTCACTTCGACAGGGGGTGTGACAGCAACGGGTGCAGCTTGTTCGGGCTGACTACCACCGCCTGCATGGGATTCTGCTTGCTTTTTCGCTTCCGTGATTTCCGCTTCGGTTTCCGCTATCAGAGCGATCGCACTACCTACAGGAGCTTCATCTCCTGCCTGAACCATAATTGCAGCCAGATAGCCTTCGTTGAAAGATTCTACGTCCATGTCGGCTTTGTCCGACTCTACCACGAGGACTGTTTCTCCCTTTTCTACCTTATCCCCAGGAGATTTTGTCCACTCAACAATCTTACCTGTTTCCATCGTGGAACTGAGGGCGGGCATAAATATATCGTGAATCATAGTGTGCGGTCTTCTGTTTGTAGTTATTTACCGAATGATTTTTAGGAAGCTATAAATCGTAAATTGAAGACTATAACTTGCCCAGTTAGAAAAGGCTTAAACAAAAAAAGCCTATAGCTCAAAATCTGAAGCCTAGCAGAATAATCGGTTTGAAAGACAACATCCAAAGTTCCTATTCAAAGGGGATATCATTACCCCGATTACAACATCTGATGATAACATTTATCGTCAACTCAACTCCGAACGCCGTCAGTTGACTGTTCTAACGCTGGGCTAGCTTTGGTTTTCTACCTAACAAACCAGTCATTAGTCTCAAGGCAAAGATTTTTAGAGGCTTAAGATAGTTCATCATCCATAATCCCAAACGACGCACCGCAACTATCGGCAACCAGCTATTAGAAAAGGTTCGATCGAGCAGATCTGTAAAGCCAAGAATTGCCAAGTTTTCTATTTTACGCCAGCCTTCATAGCGCTTGAGTACTTTGACTGTGCCAAGATCCTGTCCCTGCTGATGAGCAGCCTGTAAGATCTGCGCCAGACTAGCAGCATCGCGGATACCCATATTTAAACCTTGTCCCCCAACGGGATGGCAGCAATGAGCAGCATCGCCAATTAGAGCCAAACGAGGCTGAATATAGCGATCGCACTGCATCAGCTGAACGGGAAACACCATGCGCTTGCCAACTAGTTCTATATCTCCAAAAGATTGGGGTACATAGCTTTTAAGCTTTGCCAAGAAATCCGACTCGTCTAATTCTGCTAGAGCCTGTGCATCAGCATGGGGATTTGTCCAAACAATCTGACAGCGGTTTCCAGGTAGGGGTAAAACTCCCATTGGACCACTCGACCAAAAACGCTCGAATGCCGTATTATTTTCAGGCGCATTGTGCTTAACTGTGAATGCCACACAGGACTGCCAGTATTTCCACCCCCGCGTCTCGATTCCTGCCAGACTACGAATGTGCGATCGCGCTCCATCTGCACCAATTACTAGCTTAGTTTTAACTAATTGCTGCTTGCCTTCTACCTGCACCTCTACTGTCGAAATATCCTTTTCTGTCGTCACGTTGACTACTTCGCCAGGACAAAGACAGGTTACGTTAGGACAATTTTCCAAATACTTATGCAGGGCAGTAATGACAACGTTATGTTGGGCTACATAGCCCAAGTGTTCCCCTGGCAAATCTTGGTTGTCAAAATTTACTTTCTGAGAGTAGTCCGCATCACTAAGACTAATATGCTTATATTTGCCAATCTGGGGAAATATATCTTTCCAGATACCTATGCCTTCGTAGATTCGGCTAGATAAGGGAGAAAAAGCGTAAGCCTGAGTTTTTTGCCGCGATACTTCTAAAGACCGCGCTTCAATCAAAATAATCTTTAAGCCAGAATCTTTTAATGCTGCTGCTAGCGTCGTCCCCACAATTCCACCGCCGACAATAGCGATGTCGCAATCAAGGTTGAGTGAGGCTGCTGTAGTGGTTTCTGTTTGTACTAGCATCTTACGGATTGTGGAAATAGATATATTGAGTATTTATACTTCTTTACATTGTGACGCGATCGGCAGATTTGAACAAGGGCAAATTTGTCGGCGCAGACAGATACATAGAATACAGAAAAAGCGATCGCCTGTAGTTATTGACTAATAAGAGTTATGTTTTTTAGTCTCATTTATTTAGATCGCGTTAGGATGTAGATGTTAAGAAATATTTTCGGTAACTTGACTAAAATCCTGTCGTAAACGACCTCCGAATTTAAATCTCTACATTCTTTATTTGAGGAGAGATTTTATGTCAGTTCATCGTCTAACTTTTTGCGATTCCCCTTGACGGGGCTAAGATTCAGAATCTTATTTTGTCTGTTTATTGATGTTCCGCCACCAAGATAGAGGTGGAGTAAATTGACCTGAATGCTATTGCTATTAAAAACTATCTTGCTAATTAATTATCCCATTTTACTTTTCAAACATGAGGGAAAAAATTTCTATGTCAAATGTCCAAAAAACAGCCTTAATCTATTGTGAAAATCAATTTGGACGAATAGATGGCAAAACCGCAGCAGGTTTGGTTCGACACTCCGAAACTTATAAGATTGTCGGCGTAATCGATCGCTCTTTAGCGGGTAAAGATGCGGGACAAGAATTGGACGGTTGCCAAAACAATATTCCTATATTTGCCGATTTGGAATCTGCCCTAGATAACCTGTCTGATACTCCCGACTGCTATATCTATGGCAAAGCTCCCTTAGAGGCTTCTATTCCCGTTGCCGAAAGAGCCTCTGTTCTGTCAGCTATGGCTCAGGGAATGGACATTATTAATGGTCTGCATCAGTTCTTTTCTGAAGATCCTGAATTCGCTCTGGCTGCCGAGCGCTGGGGAGTAAAAATATACGATATTAGGAAGCCGCCAAAACTAGAAGACCTGCATGTCTTTACAGGTCAAATAGCCAAGGTTAACGTACCTGTGATTGCCGTTTTAGGTACTGACTGCGCCTGTGGCAAAATGACCACCGCCGTGGAGTTAAATAAAGCTCTAAACGAACTGGGAATCAAATCAGTGCTGGTTGCTACGGGTCAAACAGGTTTAATGCAGGGGTCAAAATATGGTGTGGCGATCGATGCCCTAGTATCTCAGTTTGTGATTGGAGAAATCGAACATGCTGTTGTTCGAGCCTTTGAACGAGAAAATCCCGACATTATTTTAGTTGAAGGGCAGAGTTCCGTCTCTCATCCCGCCTTTATAAGTTCTGTCGGTATTTTAAAAGGATCTATGCCAAACGGGGTGATTTTGCAGCATCCTCCTAGTAGAAAATATCGCTGTGATTTTCCCCTGTTGCCCATGCCAAGCATTATCAGTGAAATCCGTCTGATTAAAGAGATTTCTCAGGCGCAGGTAATTGCGATCGCTCTAAGTCATGAAGATTCGACTGAAACTGAGATTCGCAAAACGATCGAAAGTTATGAAGAACGTCTGTTTTTACCAACTACAGATGTCTTGAGCTATGGCTGTGCCAAACTTGTTCGCGCTTTATATAATCTTTTCCCCTCTCTGGGAGTCAAAAGCCAGGTCAAAAACCAATCAAATTCCCAGACACCACCATTACTAACCACGGGGTAGAAGTTAGATCTAGCTCTAAATGTAGCCCTAAAAATATGAAAGAGTTTCTGCCTAGAGTGGAGATTACTCTATCAAAGATAGAGCATAATGCTCGGATGTTATGCCAGCTCTACGGACAAAGGGGTATTTCCTTAATGGGAGTCTCCAAAGCAGTATTAGGCGAACCTTTAATTGCCGAGGCAATGATTAGAGGCGGAGTTAAATATATTGCTGACTCTCGTTTGGAAAACATTCAAAGGATGAGAAATGCCAGAATATCCGCCCAGTTTGTTCTACTCCGCACCGCCCCCAGCCAAGCAGAATATGTTGTAGAGGATGTAGATATTAGCCTCAACACAGAGATTGCGACTCTCGAACAGCTTAACTACCATGCATCTTTGCAAAGCAAAATTCACCAAATAATTTTGATGGTGGAAATGGGAGATCTACGAGAAGGAATACTTCCTGAAGACCTGTTTTTATTCATCGAAAAAGCGATCGCTCTAACCCATCTCAAAATTGTGGGACTCGGCTGTAATTTGGCTTGTTATGGAGGTATTAAGCCTGACGAGCTAAAAATGAATCAGTTATCGGCACTAGTTGAAGCAACTGAGAAGAAATTTGACCTCAAACTATCTGTCATTTCTGGGGGCAATTCGGCTAACTACGAATGGTCTAAATCTGCTCAAAGTGTCAGACGCATTAACAATTTACGGATAGGAGAGTCAATTTTATTAGGCTGTGGCACGGTCAACCGTAGAGCAATTCCTCGGCTACATACCAATGCTTTTAACTTAATTGCCGAAGTGATCGAATCGAAAATCAAACCTTCTCTGCCCTTTGGCGAAACCTGCCAGGATGCCTTCGGCAACGTTCCCATTTTTAAAGATAGAGGTATACATACAAGAGCAATTATTGCCTTGGGAAAACAGGATACTCCAATCTCTGGCTTGAGTTGCGATCGCAATTTAGAAATTTTGGGCGCGAGCAGCGATCACCTGACGATCGACTGCAAAAACACCGACTTAAAGGTAGGAATGGGAGTGAATTTCAACCTAGATTATGGAAGCCTTTTAGCAACCATGACTTCGCCTTTCATTAAAAAACAGTTTATTTAATCAGACAAAGAGCAACTATGAAAATGACTGAGAAACACGAGAATCCAGCCCTGCATCAAGAACCAATCGGCGAACCAGCCTCAATTATTGCCCCCAGAGAAAATGAATCTCTGTTTAGATGGATTAAAAGTACTGGTCGCTTTATGCCCAGACAGGTCGATCCCTTTGATAATGAAAAGCAGAGCAATGAGCTGGACGATATTTTAGAGGATGATACCGAAAAAGATGATGAAGAATAGCACTTATCCCTATTTATTTAAGGCGATCTCTGACTAAGATAAGACTACTGTGGGAAATTAGATCGACGTTATAAGCTAGGCTGAATCACCACTCCGATCTTTAAAAAATAACCAATAAAAAACTTGAATAACCAATTTTCCTTCAACGATAAGCTCATAATTCCTATTGCCTTAATCCTAACGACCTTGTTTATTGGATTCAATAGCTTCGTCATTCTCAATCCTGGTCAGGCAGGGGTGATCAGCATTCTCGGCAAAGCCAGAGATGGAGTTCTATTAGAAGGAATTCATTTCAGACCGCCTTTAGCTTCCACCGTTGATATTTACGACCTGACCGTCCAAAAATTTGAAGTACCTGCCCAAAGCTCTACTAAAGATCTACAGGATTTGACGGCTCGTTTCGCAATTAACTTTCGCCTCGATCCGATTCAGGTAGTAGAAATCCGCCGAAAACAGGGAACTTTAGCCAATATTGTCTCTAATATTATTGCTCCCCAGACTCAAGAATCTTTTAAAATCGCTGCTGCCAGAAGAACCGTAGAAGAGGCTATTACCAAAAGAAACGAACTCAAGCAGGACTTTGATGATGCCCTGAGCGATCGCCTGGATAAGTATGGCATCATTGTCCTCGACACCAGCGTAGTCGATCTAGACTTTTCTCCCGAATTCGCCAGGGCGGTAGAAGAAAAGCAGATTGCCGAACAAAGATCTAAGCGAGCCGTATATGTGGCTCAGGAAGCAGAACAAACCGCACAGGCTGACATTAACCGCGCTACGGGTAAAGCCGAAGCCCAAAGATTGCTGGCTGAAACCCTAAAAGCAGAGGGTGGACAACTAGTATTGCAAAAAGAAGCTATTCAAGCCTGGAGAGAAGGCGGTTCACAAATGCCGAGAGTTTTAGTTACGGGTGGAAAAGGGCAAGGAGGTATTCCTTTCTTATTCAACCTCGGCGATCTTCAGCCATAATCAAAGTAGTCATCAACTCAACCGAGCGAACTACAAGAGATAGTAAACGGCAAATACTATCTCAATAATTAATAGCCAAAACTCAATCATCTATATTTAGCGTTAATCATTGTTGAGTTAGTCTAATGACCCAGTACATTTTAAAAATCCCCAAAACAGATCCTTCTTTGCCCTGGCACACTGTTAAAGTCTTCGATCGTAAGTCAGAGGCAGTTAAATATGCCGATCGCAAGTTAGGCACTGACAATGGCTGGTACTGTATGCTCAGTTACGATGGTAAATACTATATTGCCGATACCATCCAGCCAGATTTAGCGCCTGGGGTTAATCCTCATTTGGCGATCGAAGTCTTTCAGGACAGATCTGAGTGTATTGAGTATATTCAAACCAACTATCATGCTGACAGTGAAGGCATTGTTTATTTGATTTCCGAAACCGAGGCAGCTTAAATTTAGCGATCGTTATTCATCAGCAATATGGCGATCTCTTGCTAAATCGATAAAAAGAATAAAATGTTTTTTGCTCTTATGACGTACTCTTTCTAATCAGGTTAGGTCGAGCCAAGATCGAGAAAATTATTAAGAGAAATAGCTTGAGTACAGCAATTAACTATTTTCTTGTCGCCAGTTACTAAAGGTACTTTGTATAGCTCCGCAAGATATATATACTCGGCATCATAAGCAGATATTCCCGTATTAAAAGCAAATTCGAGAATTCGGTCTGAATCTCCTACCGGTTCAGAGCGCACAAATATTTCTGCCTCTGCCATTGCTTCCTTAGCTTCAGATAAAAATAATATTTTTTTCCTTACATAAAGCATCAACACATTACGGAACTCCGATCGCCAAAGGGATAGAGCAATCCAGTCAGAATCTTGCCGATAAATCTTCTCTGCTATAGCAGTAAAATCACTTTCAATCAAAAGATAGGCAATTAGATTAGTATCGGCAACGATCGAGATCTTCCCTAATTTTTTGCTGTGGAAATCTCAGATTCAGTTAATTTAACTCTGCCAATAGTTTTAGCTCTAAATTTCCTAATTTTTGCCAGCTTCTCTTCTACGTTCATCTTTAGAATTAATTACTCGCCTCAATTTGTCTGGTAACGGTTAATGCCGAATAGCTCACTCCTGCCGTTCCTTCCCCTGGATGAGTAGAGTCGCCCACCAGCCAAAGATGCTTGACGGGAGTACGGTTAGCAAAGCCAAAAGGTCCAAAAGTTTTGATTCGCTGTCCTAATCCGCCAACGATGCCTTTTTCTCTGGCGGTAAAGTTGGCGAAGGTTCTCGGTGTGGCTGCTTCGGTATAAATGATATTTTCAGCAGAGAGATCGAAATAGGAATTCAAACGAGCGATCGCCTCTTCGGTATATTGTTGTTTAATGCTTTCATAGTCCTTGTCGTGCCACCACAGATCGGCATCGGTAAAGGAAGAAGCAATCAAAGTTGCCTGTCCTGCTGGTGCGCGTCCGTCTCCTGGTTTACTAACAGAAACAAATAAAGAATTGTTTTCGCCAATCACTTCGTCTTCGTCATACAAAAATTGCAGGTGAGGAGAACAGTTTTTAGGAATGGCTTCTCGCTTGACTCCCAGATAAATTACAAATGCTCCCGATGGTTGGGGTAGTTTTTCCACTCGGCGCTCATAGTTATTTAAAGTCTTGCCTTCAGTCAATCTAACAAGATCCTGCGCTGTAACGTTAGCTACCACCTCATCTGCGGATTCTGTCCACGTTTCGCCTTTTTTATTACGTACAGTAACTCCCGTAACCTTGCCTGCCTCTGTCTGGATTTTTTCCACACTATGACGCATCAAAATTTTACCACCGTATTTCTCTAGACCTTCCACTAGGCGATCGCTCAATACCTGCATACTCCCCTCTAGGTGAAATAGTCCTTGAGGAAATTGGGAAACCGCTAGAGCAGTGGCAGCATAGAGTAGTGCTGTTTCGTCTGTGCCTACCTGGGAATAGAGTTTTAATTGCAGATCCAAAAAAGTTTTGAGTCGTCTGTTTTCATATAAACCGTAGAGCTTTAAAGCATCGGCAACGGTCATTAAAGTAAAAGGAACGGTAATTAGAGTATCTGGTCGAACTGCCGAAACCAACTGCCAGATATCCCAGCCGCTGCGCGGAGGTAAAACTGGATCTCTGCCTTGAAAACGCCAGCTTGCTTCAAATAACTTGTTTAATAAATTCCAGAACGGCTCACTGCCAGGAAACTGTCTTTGTCTTTCTTCTCTCCACTTTTCCGCATCGCGCCAGACGTTAATCGGTTCGGTTTCTCCTGGCAAAAATACCGCGCAGGCAGGATCGCAATAGCTAGCTGTCGGAGCTTCAATTTCTAATTCCTGAAAAATACGATGATGAATTCCTCCAGGCTCTAATCCTGCTACCTGAGTTGCCCCTACGTCAAAAGTAAATCCGCGACGCTTAAACGTCGAAGCGCACCCTCCAGGTACGATCGCCTGGTCGAAGATTGTTACCTGATAACCGCGTTTGGCTAACAATGCTCCTGCCGTTAGACCACCGATACCAGCACCGACGACTATGACGCGGGATTTTTGCTGATTTTGTCCTGAGTCGGAGGAAAGTTCGGTCGCCATAAAATATAGTTTATATTTCTTAATACTTATCTATATTTTAAACGGCATCAAGGCGATCGCGATCTGAGAATCTAGATCTTTTATTGCTTAAATAAATATTTTCCAAATAAATAAAGGCGCTCCGCAGAACGCCCATCAGAAAATTTCGCGATAGAAACTTGAAATAAAAACAAGTTTCTATTTCAAGACTCCAGCCAAAATATTTTTGATTCCGTCTCCGCCTTTGCTTTGAGTGAAGGATAAAATAATGGGGATAAACTTACTTGCCATACCAGGATTAAGACCGAGCTGACTAAAACCACCAGCTAGTGCAGCCATATTAGATAGTTGTCCACCGCTACCACCGCCAACAGCACCAGCCAAACCACCGATCGCCCCTGCAATACCTTTCCCGCCAGAAGGAGCATCGCCAATTAAATTGCCAATTCCTGGCACAGCACTAGCTACTTGAGCGAATTCACCGTCTGCAAGCTGTTCTTTAGCCATTTTGAAAATAAGCCCAGCACCGCCTTTTGCTTGGCTTTCGTCTACGCCTAAACCCTGTGTTAGCTGTTGAATTAATTCCATATGATTGTCCTATTACAGTTCTTCCCCAACTATGATGCCAAAGACTTAGAATAATTTAAAGAAAGAAATACTTAAATAAGAGGTTATTTATAGATACACTTTGGCAATTTTGGATAATTATGTTGCAGATCTATAAGCGTTAGATAAAGTTTTAGTTAATTTTCAGGTATTTTACCTGGTCTTATCAAAAATTTTTCATCTATTTGGTTAGATTACTTCTGTACTGGAGACAACTGTATAAATTGCTTCAGCAAACTATATCAATTTAAGTTTTTTAGGAGAAAAAATATGAAAGTCAAATATTTAGGCACTTTGTTTGCAGCTTCCGTTCTTAGTCTTGGTCTTGTTACTTCTTGTGCGACTCCTGAAGGTGGTCAAACTGAAGGCGGAGACACAACGATTGAAGTAGATCCTTGTGCTGGTGCAGTAGAAGTAGATCCTTGTGCTGGTGCAGTAGAAGTAGATCCTTGTGCGGGGACAGTAGAAGTAGATCCTTGCGCTGGTCAATAATCACTTGGCAAACAGCTAAATAAATAATTCAATTACTTTTATCTCTGGGGAGTTTGAGCAACACTTTGTTCTTCTCTCCATTTTTTATGGCTCGATCTTCAGCTTTTTCTCAGCCAAGATCGGTCTTTTCTAATTATTGATGGTTAGACTTGGCAGAAGAAATTAAATATTATTCGATCGCCAATTATGAAATATCTATCTTTTATTTATAGCAGCGCCCTAATATTCTCTCTTGCAGCCTGTAGCAATAACCCCTCCGCCACCAATGAATCTGCTCCCGTATCTACTGAGGCAAATGCAGCGACGGTTATAGACCTAACTCAAGTTGGCTGTCAGTTTTTGGAAGTTGAAGGCAAGAACTATCAGTACCAGCCTCAAAATGCAGATGATTGCAAAAAGATTAATGGTGAAACTCTAGCAGCCAGAGAAGCAGGATTTAAACCTCTAGAGTTAAAGCCAGGAAAATATATATTTCGGGTAACAAATTCTAATGTTCCTTATCCCCTCGGCTTTTATGTACGAGGACAGGGAGTCAAGAAAGTCACATTGCCCAAAGTTAGCGGTGGTGGTTTGACTCAGGGAACAACCAAAGATTATGCGATCGACTTGGTTGCAGGGGAATATATATTTAGCTGTCCGCTAAATCCCACTCCTGACTATCCCATAGTAGTAAATTGAGTATGGCATTTGAAAAATGCGATCGCATTTGCTATCAACTAGTTTTGTCTAATAATTGGAAATCAAAAGAATAGCCACCCCATAATAATTTTTTGAGAACTATAAATATCCAAAATAATTAAGCAGAATGAGATTAAATAAAGACTGTAGAGTACGAATTTGATTATTTTTTCGGGCAGAAAAGAATTCTTTCTAACCTTAATGGCGATCGCAATAAGAATGAAAGCTAGTAAATAGATATTTGTTAGGGTAAAAGTATGAAGGGTAGAAATCGCTACGAAAGATATGGCAAGAGATATAATTTCCAAGACCATTGCGCGCAACTTATTTTTACTGCTATTCGTGCCGATTAAAGTCGATAGATACAGACTGAGATAGCCAATGTATAGCAATAGCTCATTATTCTTGTCGATCGCAGAAACTAGTAGTTCATCTTGCTTATAAAGCGCAGCAGCTATAAATCCTAAATTCACTACTATGCCTGATATAGCAATGGTGAGTAAAATAAATACAGGTAATGATTCTATAATTTTGTTGTCATCAATTAAGCGATAAATAGCTTTCATCTTCGACTAAATGGTTTTAGTTTGTACATGAGTTTTATCCGTGTACAGTATTAATTGTCAATTTAGAAGGATAGTCGCCACTAGAATGAATTTTTACAGTAAGTCGATCTATAAAATAGAGAAGATAGAAAAACAACATAAAGTTAATGACAAAATCCCGACCCCAAGATATCCGCTTCAAGCTATATCATCAGCTAGACGAAACATACCATCGACTCTTAGACAATTTGGCGCAAACTGAACTTACCGATGGCGAAATTGGCAAAATTGCCCAAATGCTAATGCGTTCTCGTATAGAAGCACTCAAGCCTTTAGTTTCAGATAAAGAAATGGGCGCATATTACGAAAGCTATCCTCAAGATGAATAAAATAACTTTGATTCGTATACGAACTATTCCCAAACAGTATCAATAGTTAACCGAGAAGGATAGTTCCCACCAGAATGAACTTCTATAGTAATAATTGCATTATCTATTTGGCGAGATTCGTGAGGTAGTTTACCCGTACCAGAGTTAACGGGATAGGCGGGATAGCAAGCAGCACTGAGACTGAGACGTAAACTGTCTCCTGCTTTGATACAGATACAGGTCGGCTGCAAAGGAATTGCGATTGCGAAGCTAGCCGTAGGCATCGCATTAAGATCGTGTTTGCTCACTCGTATATAGCCTTGAGTAAAGTTATATACCTTGTTATCTGGACTAACGATAGACAAGATCGCACACAAATCGAAGCTGGGATTATCCGAAGTACAGTAAACCTCTAAATTTGTTGCCCCGACTATATGTAAATCTGATTCCAAAGGTGCAGAGGTATAGGTAAGCACATCCGAACGAGAGTCTAGATGCGATCGCTCGAACGAACCACTTGGAAAAGTAGCGTGTCCACCCAAAGCGGGTACTGGTCGCCAAGGATCGTGAACTAAGATATCGGTATTATTATCGAACTCGACAACTGCTTCACTCAGATCTGTTACTAACAGTTCGCTGGGAGAAAGTTCGGCTTCCGTCTCTTCTTGCCACAGCATTCCACTATCTTCGCGCATACTAGCCAAACCATCACTAGCCAGATAGAAGCTTATTGCCTCGTCTGGCAAAGTCTCAAACTCCTGCCAGCTATTACTGCCCATTTCAAAAAAAGATATAGGCGCTTCGTCTAGCAATCCCGTATCAATATCTTTTAACCAATGGTCGAACCAGCGAATCTGAATTTCATCGATCGGGTTTTGCGCGTCCATGCCATAATCTATCGCCCCCAATTTCCGTCCCCAAGGAAGATGCGCCCAGGGTGCAACTAGTAAGTGCTGTGGCTGCTGAGATTGAGCTATCATTGCCTGATAGAGATTCATTGTTCCTCTTAGGTAAGGATCGAACCAGCCTCCAACATGCAGCATGGGAATGTCTACCTTATCTAACAGGTATTTTGGCGATCGCTCTTGCCAATATTCTGCATCAGGATCGGAATTATTTAGCCACTGATGATAAAAAGAATCTGGTGCTAATTCTTGCATTAGCTTAGGATTTGCAGGAATAGAGCCATGTAAGGGCAGATTATTCGAGGCTGCTTTGAGTTTCAAGTAAGCTGCTTCATCGCCTTTAAGACGTGCAGTTTCCCCCGTTAGCTGGATTGCCCAGGCGAGACTGGCAAACAGACAAAACGCGCCGTTTTCATAAGCCCAGTCGGCGTAAAGATCGTAGGCTACCATTGCCGGCGCGATCGCTTTTAAACATTCGGGCTGGCTAGATGCGGTATATAGCTGGGTCATTCCCTGATAGGAAAAACCATACATGCCAACCTTGCCTGTATTGTGAGGCAGGGTTAATACCCAGTCAATCGTATCTAAACCATCGTTGACTTCATAGGTAAAAAGCGAAAATTCTCCCTCAGATGTTCCCCTACCTCGAACATCTTGGATTACGACAATGTAGCCTTGAGAAGCATACCAATGAGGATGAGCATATACTACTGTTGAAGCTATTTCCCTACCGTAAGGCTGGCGCATCAGCAGGATTGGCAGTTTATCTTCAGTATCGGGACGATAAACATCCGCATCTAACCTGACACCATCTCTAGTCTGCATTGATGCCGTCTGCTTGATTATTTTTGCCATGAGTTAGAATTAATCGAGCTTATTACCCTTTGATTTGCTTCAACAATCCTACCTCAGTGTTTACAACCGGCACTTTGCTCTAATATTTCTTATCCGTTTGGGTTTGGCTTATATATTTTCAACCGAAGTAGTACAGTGACAAGCTTAAAATAGCGAGATAGATCATCAGCCAATACCAGTCACTATCTATAATCATCAAAGACCTGCAACGTACTTGGTAAATAGATAAATCATCTACGTTTATCTGTGGACTTCTCTAATGCTTTAAATTAAACTTGCCACGCTAGTAAATCGCATTTAGAGCCTAAAGACCTAACCTAGTTTTTTTAACAGCTCTTGAACTACTTGGTCAGGAGATTGCTCACCATTCACCGTAATTAACCTTTGACAGTAGGCGTAATATTCTAAAATTGGGACAGTAAATTCCTGAAAATTTTGAATTCGCCGTTTTATCACTGCTGCGAGATCGTCGGCTAAACCACGACCCAAAGCTCTTTCGGTCATTACCGCTTCGCTGACTTTGAGATAAATTGCCCAATCTAATTTTTGTTTAATTTTTTTGAGCAAGAAATCTAACTCTTCTGCTTGAAACGCTGTACGAGGATAACCCTCCAAGATCCAGCCATTACTAACATCAGGCTGCTGTAGTCTTTGCTGAATAAACTGGATCATTAGATCGTCGGGGACTAATTCACCTTGAGAAACATAAGTTTCTGCCTGTTGACCTAGTTCGGTTTTTAAGGCAATTCCCGATCGCAGAATATCTCCCGTAGAAATACTGGTAATTTTGAGGCGATCGCTCAGTTTAGCAGCTTGAGTTCCTTTGCCCGAACCTGTACCCCCTAACATAACTAGTCTCATGATTATTCCTCGCAACAATTGACTACTGTTATATCTCAAGGTCGATATTCCCACCACGATCGCATTTAGGATTACTATGCTGCCGATTTGAGGATTTTAATGTATTCTTTGACTGTTTGAGTAAAGCCCATTTCCAATGCCTCAGCGGTTAAAGCATGACCGATCGATACTTCTAGAATGCCTGGAATCGTACAAAATTTCGCCAGATTATCTAAATTAAGGTCGTGTCCTGCATTGACTCCCAAACCCAATGAGTGCGCCTTTTTTGCTGCATCGGCAAACTGTTGCCAAACCGAGTCTAAATCCTGGTTTTCGCGATATGCTGTGGCGTAGGGTTCGGTATAGAGTTCGATTCTTTCTGCACCAGTTTCGGGAACAAGACTAATCTGCTCAACATCTGCATCCATAAACAGGCTGACTCGGCTACCAAGATCGTGCAACTCTTTAATAATAGGTATCAGGCGCTCTTTATCTTTGATTAAGTCCCAACCGCTATCAGAGGTAAAGGTATCGGGAGTATCGGGAACAAGAGTACATTGGGTTGGCTTTACCTTACGCACAATCTCCATAAAGGATACTTCTAGAGGATTGCCTTCAATATTAAATTCCACAGGCGTAACGACATCGACTAGATCGTATACATCTCCTGGTCGAATATGCCTTTGGTCGGGACGGGGATGCACCGTGATTCCTTTTGCCCCAGCATCAATACAGATTTGCGCCATTTTGGTAATGCTGGGGATGCCAATATTACGAGTATTTCTGATTAGGGCAACTTTATTGAGATTAACGCTGAGATTTGTCATAGCGATCGCTGATAATTTTTCGTGTTGAATTGCTAGCAATACCTGTTGTATCTGTTAGCTCGTATATATTTAAGAATACGACAACATGATTCTCAGGTGAAGACAAGGCATGCCTTGTCTTCACTGCTACATTGTGATTAGGCACTAACCCAAGTTAAATTAAGAAACCTTGTACTTACCCTGACGGTAGCTTCGTCTATGAAACGGCTTTATCCTTCTTTACTAAAAGCAATCGCCATTATTGCAGGCTTGTGGTTGATTTTTGAATTTTCCTCACGGCTGTTTGCCGAAACCCTCTGGTTTCAAGAAGTTGACTATCTTTCTGTATTTTTAGTACGTCGTACCAGTCAATATCTTCTCTGGTTGTCAGTCACTCTAATTTCAGGACTATTTATAGGCGGTAATTTTTGGTTGGCGAAGCATTGGCAATGGCAGTGGCTACCAAAAGATGAATGGTATGACGTAGGTGTAGCCGTTACTCCCCAGCAAAAGCAGTTATTTGGTAGAGCAACGATTGTAAAACCGCAAAATAAACTATTAGAAAGACCGAATAGCGACCGCAAAACCTACTCTCCTCGCTTAAAGCTACCCCTCTTATTAACTGCAGCGATCGCTTTAGCCGTAGCAATTACCTGTATTTTAATTAACTGTACCGATACCGCCTTATCGGTTTGGCAAACTAGCTATCGTTTACCGCAGATTGCCAGCACTTTTAAACCGCCTTTGGATGTTTTCGATCTAGCTAACGTTACGGGCTTTTTGATTAGCTATCTGCGTCAATTAATCGTCATCGCGATCGTCGTGGGTTTGTTGTTATGGCAACCTGCCGTTAGTTTGCGGGCGATCGCTGTTTTGCTCAGCATCGTCTTTGGCTCAATCGCAGCAGGTAACTGGACTGTCTTTTTACGCTTCTTTAATCCTTCTGTGTTCGATCTAGTCGATCCGCAATTTGGTCATGATATCAGCTTCTATATTTTTCGCTTTCCTCTCTGGCATTTAGCCGAAGCATGGCTGCTGGCGTTATGCTGCTATACCCTTACAGGCTGTACTTTATTTTATTTGCTGTCGGGGAATAGTCTCTCAGAAGGACGCTTTCCTGGTTTCACCAAAATTCAACTAAGGCATATTTCTTTTCTTGGTGCAGCGGTGATGTTTGCACTAGCCTGGCAACACTGGCTCAGTCGTTACGATCTGCTATACAGTTCTCGCGGAGTCGTCTATGGGGCAGGTTATACCAATATTAAAGTTCAGCTACCTCTGGAAGGATGTCTCACCCTAGTCTCGATTATTAGCGGGATCTGGTTGCTATATAAAGGATTTAAAGGCTATCGGAACTTAGAAATTCAAAAGCGTAAGATTACGAAAATCATCTTGTTAATCTTGCCTTTTACGGTCTATTTATCGGTCTTGCTGCTGAGTGATATTGCCAGCGCCACGGTACAGCGTTTAATCGTCCAGCCCAATGAGTTAGCTAAGGAAAAACCCTACATCGAACGTAGCATTGCCATGACTCGCAGGGCTTTTAATTTGGATAATATAGAAGCCAAAACTTTTAATCCCAGGGGACAGTTAACGGCAGAAGATATCCAGAATAATGATTCGACGATCGAGAATATTCGTCTGTGGGATACTCGCCCGATCCTGCAAACCAATCGCCAGCTACAGCAAATCCGTCCCTACTATCAGTTTCACGACGCAGATATAGACCGCTATTTGTTGAGTGAGGAAGCCAATCTGGCCAATGCCGATAAACAGCAGGTGATTATTGCAGCCAGGGAATTAGACTATGCTCAAGTTCAAGATATTGCCAAAACTTGGGTCAACAAACATTTGATCTATACCCACGGCTATGGTTTTACCCTTTCGCCCGTAAACCGCGTAGCAGAAGGCGGTTTACCATATTATTATGTCAAGGATTTGGGTACGGGTAGACTAGAATCAGGCTCTCTGACTATTTCTGATGAAAGGATTCGCAACAGTATTCCCATCGGCAAACCCCGCATTTATTTTGGTGAATTGACCAATCCCTACATTATGACTTCTACCAAAGTTAGGGAGCTAGATTTTCCCAGTGGCGAGGATAATGTCTACACCGTATATGACGGCACTGGTGGAATTAAGATTGGTAGCTACTTCCAAAGAATTCTATTTGCCGAATATCTCAAAGACTGGCAAATGCTGTTTGCTCAAGACTTTACCGATCGCACTAAGCTGCTATTTAGACGCAATATTAAAGAAAGAGTCAAAGCGATCGCACCTTTTCTCAATTACGATCGCGATCCTTATCTAGTGGCAGCCAAAACAACGAGCCAACAAGACAGCCAAAATAACCTTTTCTGGATTATTGATGCCTATACTACCAGCGATCGCTACCCTTATTCCGATCCAGGGCAAAACTCGTTTAACTACCTCCGTAACTCCGTCAAAGTCGTAGTGGATGCCTACAACGGCAAGGTAGATTTTTATATGGCTGACGAGTCCGATCCGATGATCCGCACCTGGGACAAGGTATTTCCCCAGCTATTTAAACCCCTGTCAGCAATGCCTTTGGATCTGCGCCGACATATCCGCTATCCCGAAGATTTGTTTAGTACCCAATCGGAAAGACTCCTTACCTATCACATGCTAGATCCCCAGGTATTTTATAACCGCGAGGATCAGTGGCAAATTCCTAAAGAAATATATGGCTCAAAATCCCAGGCGGTAGCACCCTATTACCTGATCATGAAGCTGCCTACCGCCAAAGAAGACGAGTTTATTCTCCTCCACCCCTATACCCCCACCAGTCGTCCTAATTTAATCGCGTGGCTGGCAGCTAGATCCGACAGTGCGGAGTATGGCAAGCTGCTGCTGTATAAATTCCCCAAACAAAAGCTGATTTATGGTCCAAATCAAATTGAAGCTTTGATCAACCAAGATCCTGTAATTTCCCAGCAGATTTCTCTCTGGAATCGAGAAGGATCGCGAGCAATTCAGGGTAATTTATTAATTATTCCCATCGAGCAGTCTTTACTCTATGTTGAACCTCTGTATATCGAGGCAGAAGAAAATAGCCTCCCCGCTTTAGCCAGAGTGATCGTCATTTATGAAAGTCAGATTATAATGGCAGAAACCTTAGAGGAAGGAATTCAGGCAATTTTTAAACCTCAAGAAAATGCAGAAACTATTATTCGTCCCGTAGAAGATGTAACCCCTGGAAGTTAATCTACGCTGCTTTCGAGTCAGCAACAATTAGAATAATCGAATAATTTGAAGCTATAACTCCTGAAATCGAACAACAAATAAAGATCGTAAGCCATTCCAAATTCACTTAGATTGTCTTTTGACAACTGCGATCTAGTTGTTTGCATTCTGATTGCGATCGCCAATCCTTAAAACATGAATATTTCGAGATGAAAACTCGCTCTTTTCTCTATTAAATTGTCTTTTGATAATGCTCGACAACGGGAAAAGGATCGTAAAAACGATGGAGCAGTTTTTTCCAGTCTTGATATTCTGCCGATTCTCTAAAGCCAACCGTATGATCTTCGAGAGTTTGCCAATTAACTAGTAATAAATATTGATTTTCTATTTCTATGCACTTTTGTAGATCGTGAGATATATAGCCTGGTATAGAAGAGATAATTTGGCCCGCTTCGGCAAAAGCGGTCTCAAACTGCTGACTCATTCCCGATCTAACTTTTAGAATAGCGACTTCTAAAATCATATTGATTAACCCGCTCGTAATAATTAATGTTTTATTAAAACATATTTAAAATGCAATTTTTGTAAGCGATTGAAATAATGCTTGATGTTCGATTGTTAAAAACAAATGAGCCATAATTATAGAAATGATTATTGGATATCTTTGATTGTCCAATTAGTCTTTTGAGGCATACCCAGAGTGATGAATCCTCAACTCCCCAATAAGAAAGGCAAGATCCTGCTAACTATCTTAGGCGTAGAAAGCAAAATATTACCTATAGATTACGATCTACATCACAGCAGATATTACAGCAAAAGAGTTTAGATAGAAAAAATCAAAACCTACAATTTAAAAATAAACACCTGCTATGCCTTTTACTACTGTCCAAGCATCAAAAACTGCACCTTCATTCCACCTCGATACAAATACTTTTATTGTTTCCTTAAGTGATGCCGAAGCGCAGGTAATTAGACACAAGGCGAATAAAGCAGGTGTCAGCGTTAGTGAATATATTCGCAATGCAGCACTAGGATTCCCTATGAACTAACTTCTCAGTAAATCGTCAAACTTCGATTTGATTCGCGTTAGAGGTACTTTAGCGATCTCCTTTCCCCTCTGACGAACCGTATTCTTTACGTCTTAGGCGTAGCTGAATATCTTCGAGAAGCTGGCGATTTACTCCCATCAGGTTAGCAATCAAGCCAAAGATCCATAGCTGGACTCCAATCAGAATTAGCATTGCTGCCAAAATTAGACTTGGTACGCGAGGTTTGGCAGGATCGTTACCAATTATGCCCCAAAACAAGAATAGCCAGCGACAGCAAAGGATAAAGCCCAAGCTAAAGGGAACGCTGCCCAACATCATAAAGAACTCTAGAGGACGATAGGTCATAAAGCTTCGCACGATCGTCAGAATCGAATGTTGGACGTAGACAGAAATACTCTTGACCAAACGAGAAGGACGCAAAAAACCGTTGGTACGAATAGGTACAGAGGTAATTGTTAAACCCTTTTGACCAGCTTGAATTATAGTTTCTAGAGTGTAGGTATACTCGTTAAAAACATTGAGCCTCAAAGCAGCTTCTCGGCTGAACGCCCGAAAACCGCTAGGAGCATCGGGAACTTGAGTTTGGCTAGCTAGACGCACTACAAAACTGCCTAACTTTTGGAGTAATTTTTTAATCGGCGAAAAATGTTTTATTGACTCAATCGGTCTGGCGCCGATCGCGATTTCAGCCCGACCCTCTAAAATAGGCGCAATTAACAGGGGAATATCCGCAGCACAATATTGATTGTCCGCATCAGTATTTACAATAATATCTGCTCCTGCGCATAAGCAGGCTTCAATTCCCGCCATGAAACCTTTTGCCAACCCCTGATTGGACTGCAAGTCAACAATGTGGTCTACCCCACAGGCTTTAGCGACTTCGAGAGTGCGATCGCGACTACCATCATTAACAATTAACCACTCAATTCGATCTATACCAGGTAACTGACGAGGAAGTTCGGATAAGGTTAATCCTAAAGTTGCTTCCTCGTTATAGCAGGGAATTTGAATAATTAGCTTCATGGTGTTTTGCCTCAAGCAGCAACCTTGTCTCTAATGTTCTGGCTGACTAACTTGCTTGCGTCAGATAGAGCGAAAATCATAGATGCCAATTGCTATTGTCTTTGCATGAGGATCTATTGCCCACTGCCGTTGCCTTCGTATGAGAGTCAGTTGCCATTACGCTGGATTGTCCAGAAAGGAAAGGTTTGACTCGGATTAATCGTTACGCCATTGATTTCATTTTGAGCAAAGGCATAGTCTTTAGTTTGCCACAGGGGTACATAGGGTACATCTTGAGCTAGCAATTCCTGTAACTCAACCAGAATTTCCTGACGTTTTGTACCATCCTGTTCTTGACGAGACTGCTCGATTAGTTCGTTAGCGCGATCGCTATAGTAAAAAGAACCTCGACTTTGGGCAGCACCAGATTCGCAGCCAGTATTTGCCGAACCTTGACTACAGCTTAGAAAAGGCTGGAGATAATTGTCGGGATCGAGAAAATCGGGATACCAATCGACTAAAGCAGCAGGATAGACTCCCTGACTGAGATTGCCAAAAAAGGAAGCCGATTCGACGCTATTGGGAATAAATTGAATAATTCCCTCTAGTTCTTGTTCGGCATAGGCTTTGATCGTCTCGGCAACAATTCCCCGCGTAATCGAACCGCTAGGGTGCCAAATTTCCACGATCGCAGGATTTTGCGCGGAATAGCCTGCTTTGGTTAGAAGTTCCTTAGCTTTATTAGTATCAGCTTCCCCATATTTTTCAAAACTTGGTTCGTAGCTATCAAATGCCGTGGGAACAAGGCTGTAGAGTGGTTCTGCCTGACCCTTTAAAACTCGATCATTGATTAAAGCCCGATTAATTCCCGCAGCGATCGCCTGACGCACTTCAGGCTGATTTAAAGGTTCCTGCTGCATGTTTAAAACTAAATAGTTGACTACCGATCCAGTACCTTCAATTGTCTGATGACTATCCTTACTTTCTAAAAGTTTGGCAATTTGCTGGGGATCGAGGGATTGATAGGCGACATCGATCGCTCCCGTTTTAAAGCTATTGAACAGGTTAGCTGAGTTCCCCCCATACACCTGCATGTTAATACCCTGGTTAGCTGGCTTTTCTCCCCAGTAGTCAGGATTGGCATCTAGGCTAATAGAGTCGCTCTTAAACTGATTGAGCTTGTATTTTCCCGTACCAACTAGTCGATTTGGAGTAAACTCTCCTGCACCAATCTTGTAAACCTCTGGAGATACGGCACAAGCGCCAGGGTAGGCTAGCAATGAGGTCAATGCAGCAAAAGGTTGCTTGAGAACAATTTGAAGTTCATAGTCTCCTGTCGCCTTAACAGATTCAATTACATCCCCTAACAAAAATGCTGGCTTGCCCCCATTGGCAATGAAACGTTGTAGAGAAAATTCCATCGCTTTGGCGTTGAATGCCGTTCCGTCGTGAAAAGTAACTCCCTCTCTGACAGGAATCGTATAAGTTAAGCCATCGGCACTAATAGTTGGCATCGCTGTTGCCAAAAGTGGCTCGATCTCTGTTGTGCCAACCTTATAGGTATAGAGGCTTTCTGCCACATTATAAATAATATTGCCTCCCGCCAGTTCGTAGTTATCGGCGGGATCGAGGGTGCGCGGTTTTAAAGTTGTGCCAACGGAAATGCGATCGCGATCGACTGAATTCTGATTAGACTGAGTTTGACTATTGCAGCCTATCGCTAAAATAAAACAAACGGAAAATAAGATTAGATATTTGCTTAAATATTTGCCGATTTTCTGAAATCGTTGCCCAAGGCAAGAAAATTGATTAGTATTCATTACCTAGAAGATGATTCTAAAAGTCTATCTCGCATGATAATGGGTAATTAATCAAATCGTCGCCAGTCTGTTTAAACTATGGGCTATTCCAAGCGATAATCTTATTTGTTAAAGAATGCTCTGAGTCAGATCCCAGGCATCTAAATTCCCGACCATGACTAATTTATCCCGCTCGACATATAGAGAACTTTTGCTGCTGATACTACGCAAAAGAAAACGTCTCAAGATTGTTGGAGAATCAATGTTACCACTATTGCAGCCTGGAGACGAAATTTTGATCGATCCCCATGCCTATACAAAACTCTTGCCACAGATTGATGACATCGTGGTGACGGTTCATCCCTGGCAGAAGAATTTAACTATTGTTAAAAGAATTGCTGCTCTAGATTCTCAAGAGCGATACTGGCTTTTGGGAGATAACCCGCAAAGAAGCACCGATAGTCGTCACTGGGGAACTATAGAACTTGCTGATATTATCGGTAAAGTTACCAGTCAGTTCTATTAGGCGATCGCCGATACTAGCGTAACAACAAAAAGTTTGACTTATTCCCAAACCAAAAGACAGACCTAAACGTAGCCTGTCTTCAAAAGCATATTACCGAACCAACGAACAGATTTTATCGATCCACTTCTGTCTGAAAAGCACTGCAATCGTCAAAGATTTCAAAAGCTTTATCCAACTGAGTCAACTCAAACATAATTCGTACCGAGGGTGCAAGAGAACAGATCGCGAACCTGTGTCCTAGGCTTTCTGCTAAGCGGAATGCTTTGATTAATGCCATTAACCCAGCGCTGTCCATGAATTCTACCGCCTCCATATTAACAAGCAAGGCAGAGTCTACTGGAGATTTTACTTCTACAGTCAGACGTTCGAGAAACTCGGCAGCATTGGCTGCGCTAAGAAAACCTTCTGGTCTAAAAGTAGTGAATTGTGTGCGTAATTTTGTGCTGCTCATTTTATTGTTTCTCGTTCTAGATATTGCTCAAAAAACTAGTTTTATGTTTCAAGGTTAGTCTGTATATTTACGGAACACCAACTTTTGCTGTCTACTTCACGTAATCTTGACAACCTAGTAAAGTGCCGTTGAATTCTAAAATCGAATTCAGTCAATTTTGGACATTATGTATACAGCTTTACACCTCTTATATCCGCGCTATGCATTGAAACTCCATTCCACCCTAACTATGAGAAACATCCTATATTTATAATCAATTTATTGGCTTTCTAGCTCGGGACAATTACCGAACTTTCAGCTTCGACCAATTTATAGATAAAACCGAATTTGACTACCAACATGAACTTATTATGATGGAATTGAACTCCTTTGTTGGTATTAGAATTTACTAAACTTATGATTTTTTAGATCGTTTCTTTTTATTGATAATAAAGGTAGAACACAAAAGTAAAAACTAAGAGAAAACTTGCTAAAAATAAATAAAAAGCAAGTAATTTCGATCGCAGCTAGGTTTGATGATACTTAAAACTTATCTTGATGAGCTTGCCAAACCAAATAAACAAATCTATTTAAACATTTTTGATTTATCTTTTTGTCGGAAGATAGATGGCTAATATCTGTTAGCTGTGGTAAAAAATCTATAATTTCAGTATCCAAAGCAGGTCTAAATAAACTATCTGGCCAAAGCAGGTCAGAACTAGACTGTAGATCGATCTGCCTTACGTTTTGCCCATCTTCACTGTTGTCCATTGGCGGCTGACTCTTTAGACAAGGCAAGTTCAAATCTAAGTTGTCTTCTGAATCTGCAAAGATCAGGCAAAGCGGTCTAAACCAACATAGCTGACGCTCTGGAACAAGCTGGATTACTTCTCCATAAAGATGATAATCAAGATAATCCAAACAGACTATCTGATTTGCTTTTAAAGACAAATTCGCAGAACTAAATGCAATGTCGTTCATAATAAGCGATTAAAAAACTTCCGCAATTTGAGTACTAGAAATTAGAGATCGAACATGAATGGCTTATTCTGCATGAGAATAAAAGCTGTATTTAGTACCTTCGATACCGTACAGTTAGATGCTCTAGCTAATGAGTAAATCGTTCTATTCTACTCAAATTGGGAAGATTAAGTTTGTGTAGCTACTGTTAAAACTACATTGATTGAGACAAAACTATTTAAACTGAGCTACAAAGCAAATCTTTCCGTTACAAAGCGGATCGGCAAAACTGTTTCTCAGCTAATGAACTGGCAGATAAATTACCTAAAACGAATATCTGTTTTTGATACTTCAGGTTAATTTTGACCATATTAATTAATAGTTGTGCTTATCCTAAATATCCAGACTCTTTGAGCTGGGCAAAGATTTTGTCTACGCTTTCTGATAATTCTTCTAAATCAGTTCGGCATTCAACTTCAGGATTTGTTGGTGGCTCGTAAGGATCGTCAATACCCGTAAATTGCTTAATTTTTCCCGCACGCACCTGTTTGTAAAGTCCTTTAACGTCTCTTTCTTCACAAACGGATATCGGAGCGTTAACAAAAACCTCGACAAAATCGCCGATGTTCTTTCTCATTTCTTCTCTAATAGCGCGATAGGGGCTAATTACAGGAACTAAAACAACTACGCCATTGCGAGCTAGCAGTTTAGCTACAAAGCCGATGCGACGGATGTTGGTATCTCTATCTTCTTTAGAAAAACCGAGGTCTTTGGTTAAGTTTTCTCTAACCTCATCTCCGTCTAAAACTTCAAGCTGATATCCTTCGGACTTTAGCTTTTCTGTAAGTGCGTCAGCGATCGTGCTTTTTCCTGCTCCACTAAATCCAGTAAACCAAACAGCTACACCCTTCTGCTTCATAATACTTTTTATTCCTTAATGAGTTTTTATGTCCCACCGTATTCTACTTGATGAATGTATAACCAAGTCAAAGTTATATCAGGCAATTGTGGCACACAAAAGTTAAAGTCCCTATATTTTTGGCTTAACCTTTTTACTTATTCTCTTTCGGCTAGTTCTAGCCAGCGTTCGGTATTTGTTTCAATCTCTTGATTTAGTGATGCGAGTTTTGCCGATAGCTCCTGTACCAAGTTAAAATCGCTACAGTTGAGAGCCAAATTGCTTTCTAGCTTTTCTTTGTCAGTCTCCAGTTGCGCAATTTTTGTTTCTAGCTTTTGATATTCTCGTCGCTCAAAGTTAGAAAGAGGTTTACTGCTTTTATCTACTTCGCTGGATTTAGCTTTAATATTGCCATTGCTTTGGGCTTTAGGCTTTGTTTCTGGTTGACGTTCCTGTTTGGCTGATTTTTCAGCTTTTTTCTTCTGTTCTAAATAAACCGAATAATTCCCAGGGTATAAACGCAGGGAGGCATCCGATTCGATCGCCCAAATGAATTCTACCGTGCGATCGAGAAAATAGCGATCGTGAGAAACAACAATCACGCAGCCGTTAAAATTCTCCAAATAGTCTTCAAGAATTGCCAAAGTCTGAACATCCAAATCATTGGTTGGCTCATCCAGAATCAAAACGTTGGGGGCATCCATCAACACCTGGAGTAAGAATAAGCGCCGTTTTTCACCACCGGAAAGCTTATGTATCGGTGCGTACTGCTGATCGGGAGGAAAAAGAAACTTCTCAAGCATCTGAGAAGCAGAAATCTTGTCTCCACTAGCCGTTGTCACAACTTCCGCCACATCTTTTATATACTCGATCACTCGCTGATTTTCATCTAGAGCTTCGAGGATATTGTCGGAATGCTGATCGAAATAGCCGATATGAATCGTTTTGCCAATCTCTACCTTCCCGCTATCTGGTTCGATCTTGCCTGTAATGATGTTCATCAGGGTAGACTTCCCCGCACCGTTAGCGCCAATAATGCCAATGCGATCGCGCGGGGTAAATTCGTAGCTAAAATCTTTAAATAGAGTGCGTCCTTCATAAGATTTAGCAATATCTTCTAGCTCGATTACCTTTTTGCCGATGCGTCTACCTGGGGTATCAATATCGACCTTACCCTGGGCTTCCTTAACTTCTCGCCCCTGCATTTCGCCAATGCGATCGATTCTGGCTTTTTGTTTGGTGCTGCGGGCTTTTGGTCCTTTCTTGAGCCATTCCAACTCTTTACGTAGGACACCCTGGAGCTTTCTCTGACTGCTAGCGCTAGACTCTTCCTGGAGGGCTTTTTTCTCTAGATAGTAAGAATAGTTACCCGAATAAGCATAAAGATCGGCGCGATCGATCTCCAAAATGCGAGTAGTCACATTATCAAGAAAATAGCGATCGTGAGTAATCAATAAAATTGCTCCTGAGAAGCGGGCTAGATATTCCTGTAGCCACTCTACCGATTCTGCATCCAGATGGTTAGTCGGCTCATCCATCATGAGAAGATCTGGCTCATTTAACAAGGCAGCAGCTAAAGCAATACGCTTACGATAGCCTCCAGATAGATCTTTAACTTTTGCCTCAAAATCTTCAATTCCCAGCTTACTGAGAACAATTTTGGCTTTGGTTTCTAAATCCCAGGCTCCCAAAGTCTCCATTTTTTCCGTGACCACCACTAATCGAGCCATCGAAGCATCCAAATCGCTACCCTGTTCCGTACCTATCTTGTGGGACAGATCTTCGTACTCCCGTACTAGCTGCATCTGTTCGCCACTATCGGCAAATACCTGGTCGATAACGGTAAGATTCTCATCTATCTCAGGCTGCTGTGGTAGATAAATGACTCTTGCCCCAGATTTCAGCAAACGCTGTCCGCCGTCCGTTGGTTCAATACCAGCGATCATCTTTAGTAGGGTTGACTTGCCAGAGCCATTTACGCCGATTAATCCTACTTTGTCATTTGGCTCAATACTAAAGCTAGCATCCCGCAAAATTTCCTTGATGCCAAAATCTTTCTTGATATTCTGTAGAGTTAAAATGCTCATTTATAATGCTTTTGAGAAATTGCCAGATCTATATGTACTGTTTTTAGCTCTATTGCTGTTAATCGATTTTAAAGCTACAAGCCTAGAGATTCACTACCAACAATTTGAGTAAAATTCATTACTAATTACCTTTGTCCCTAAAAAGGGATCGATCGTTCACCATTAACTATTAATTAAATATGCTTTGTATTGGACATCGCGGGGCAATGGGACATGAGCCTGAAAACACTTTACTATCTGTCAGCAAGGCGATCGCTTTGGGCGTAGATGGGGTAGAAGTCGATGTATATAACGTTGAAAACAATTTAGTTGTAATTCACGATCGCGATTTAACGCGCACTACTAATGGTAGTGGCTATTTAGAGCATAGCAGCTTTGACTATTTGCGATCGCTTGATGCGGGAAAAGGAGAACGAGTACCTACTCTAGAAGAAGTCTGTAATACAGTTAACCGACGAGCTATAGTCAATATTGAACTAAAGGGTAGCAACACCGCTAAGTTAGTTGTGGAATTAATTCAAACATATTTCGAGGTTGGCTGGTCTGAGGCAGATTTTGTCGTCTCTTCCTTTAATCATTATGAGTTAAATCGGGTCAAAACAATTTGTCCTCAAATTACGACGGGAATGCTAATTTATGGTTTACCCTGGCAATATCTGAACAGCGCTCAACAGCTACAGGCAGACTTAGTTATTCCCAGCCTAGATTACGTGACTAGCGAGCTAATTAAATCAGTACATCAGGCTGGTTTACAGGTTTGGGTTTATACCGTTAATCAACCCGACGATATTAAGCTGATGAACAAGTTGGGAGTAGATGCCGTCTTTACCAACTATCCCGAACGAGTTTTATCTAGCTGCACCGACCAATGAATCGAGATCGCTGGACTCGCTGGATCTATCCGACAATTGGCATACTGCTGCTGATTTTTTCAATTTGGGTCTTACAAAAAGAACTAGGGCGCTATAGCCTCGACGATATTTTAAACGGTCTGGCTAAAATTAGCGATCGCCAGCGTTTTATGGCGTTGGGCTTTGCCTTTACGAGTTACTTAGTAATTAGCAGCTATGATTTGATTGCCTTTCATCAGCTAAATCACTATTTAGACAGAAAACGGATTCTGTTTACTACTTTCATTACCTACGCCGTAAGCAATACGACAGGCTTTACTCTTCTAATCGGTGGTGGCATCCGCTATCGTTTCTATTCCCTTTGGGGTGTCCCGACTAGGATCATCGCTAAAATTACTGCACTAGGAAATATTACCTTCTGGCTGGGCTTATTTAGCCTGGGAGGGATTACTTTTCTCGTCAATCCCCTACAGTTACCCAGCACCTTGCCGATTCAAACTATGGCGATGCAGTATCTCGGCATCACTGCTCTAATTGTGGTTGGCACGTATCTTTACTTTTGCTGGCAGAGAAAAAGCGTCAAGATCAAAGGCAAAATGATTCGCTTTCCCAAACCCACTACTTCCCTAGCGCAAATTGCCGTGTTTGCTCTCGACTGGGCATTGGCAGCAGCAGTATTATATGCTCTGATCCCTAACTACCCAGATAAATCCTATCTGCAATTTTTTGGCGTTTACCTGATCGCTATGACAGCTTCTATTATCAGCAATATACCAGGAGGAATTGGTGTATTTGAAACTGTAGTTCTGTTTCTTTTGCCTAAAAGCATTTTCAGACCAAACATACTGAGTTCATTGCTGGTTTATCGCTCTATGCGCTTTTTGATTCCCCTAGCGATCGCCTTAATTTTAATTTGCTGTTTTGAGCTGCGACAAAGATGGCGGGTAAAATAACCTATAACCTATAACCTATAACCTATAACTGCTTCGCTATAGCCTGGAAGAGTAAAAAGTAAAGCGTTAATATCTTGGCTTTTAATCGCGATCGCCATTTCCTGAATCCAAAGATTAAAATCGCGATCGTGCAGTTGTTTTAAGTTATTCATTTTTTATCGTTCGGGATTAATTTGTCTTCTTGGCGATCGCAACAGGTAAACTATCTACCCAAAATAATCTGGTTCATTCCCAGGTTTCCATTTTATATTGCAGCCAATACTGGGTTTTTGAGCAAAATCGATTTCAGTCCCTTCTAAGGTAAGGTCGATCGCCTGACGCAAATCTTTCCCTGTGATGGGGAAACCATTACCAGGACGACTATCATCTAGCTGACCGCGATATACGAGCTTGTTGTCGCGATCGAATAGAAAGAAGTCTGGCGTACAGGCTGCGGTGTAGGTTTTACTCACTTCTTGGCTTTCGTCGTAGCAGACGGAAAAATTAAAGTTAAACTCTTGAGCCATCTGCTTCAGCTTTTCAGGAGAATCATTGGGATAGTTAGCCACGTCATTGGCGCTAATTGCCACAATTCCTAATGGTCGATCTTGATAATCTTGCCCGATCTTGGCTAATTCCTCTCGCACGTGGATTACAAAGGGACAGTGTTGGCAGATAAACATAACCAGCAAAGCTTGGCTGTCGGCAAACGAATCTAAGGAAATAGTTTTGCCCGATACTACGTCAGGTAGTTGAAAATCAGGAGCAGCAGTACCTAAAGCCAGCATCGTCGAAGCAGTTTTAACCATTGGGTGTTAACCTGACTGCCTGACACATTTATTTAAAAGCTAACTAGTAACGCACTTAATTTCGCGAATGCGACTGAACCAAATGGCATCATAATATTGCTTTTTAGCCTTTTTAGAAGCAAAGCAAAGTTGAGGAAT
>Ga0209831_1000048_pt1 | contig 93728 bp, 84 predicted proteins | sample Maine_Asex4_meta_FD_187451 | JGI IMG/M metagenome (GOLD analysis project Ga0209831, IMG submission 187451) | Marine algal microbial communities from Maine, USA - Maine_Asex4_metaG (SPAdes) (version 2) | ecosystem: Host-associated > Algae > Red algae > Unclassified | place: Maine, USA | collected... | reverse complement strand
TCAGTTGAGTCTTGGATTAAACAAATAGCTTCGAGAATTAAAATTGTTGGCGCACAGTGGAATCCCAAGAATGTATCCCAAATATTGAGGCTTCGCTGTACTTACCTGAATCAATTCCTTGATTTAAATATTTATGCTTAGTTAAAAAGTGGGATGCTCCCTCTTCGAGTCTATGGAATCTACAAAACTGCTAGCAAATAATGTTGCCGTACCGCCTTTGGGAATTGGTACATGGTCGTGGGGCGATGCCTTCGGCTAGCTTCGCAATCGCCTTTTTTGGGGTTATGGTTCGGACTACGGAGAGGCAGAGGTAGAGAAGGCTTTTGAGGCTGCGGTAGAGAAAGGGGCGACTTTTTTTGATACTGCCGAAGTCTATGGTTTGGGTGAGTCGGAACGATTGATCGGGCGTTTCTTGAAGCGAACTAGCCAACCCGTACAGGTTGCTACAAAGTATTTTCCTTTGCCCTGGAGATTTAATGGTCAATCGGTAGCCGATACCCTAAGCGATAATCTAAAAAGACTACAGGTAGAACAGGTTGCACTATATCAGGTACACATGCCCTTTAGCTTTTTGATGAGTCAAAAAACTTTGATGGAAGCACTAGCGCAGGAAGTGCAGCGAGGCAGAATTTTAACTGTAGGCGTGAGTAACTATTCGGCAGAGCAAATGCAGGAGGCACACGATCTGTTAGCTCAATATGGTGTGCCTTTGGCAGTAAATCAGGTGCGCTATTCTTTGTTAACCAGAAAGATCGAGCAGAATGGAATTTTAGAACTGGCTCGTAAATTGGGTATTACAATTTTGGCTTATAGTCCTCTGGATCAAGGATTACTGACGGGGAAATATACTCCAGAAAATAGTTCGACAGTGCAGGGTGCGCGAAAATTAGATCCAAAGTTTTCTACGTCTGGCTTGAGTAAACTCGAACCCGTAATTAGTAAGCTCAAGCAGCTTGGCGATCGCTACAATAAGACTCCCGCGCAGGTAGCTTTAAACTGGCTGATGGTACAGGACAACGTGATTCCTATTCCTGGGGCAAAAAATGCGCGACAGGCAGAAGATGACGCAGGGGCAATGGGTTGGGAATTGAGTAGTGAGGATGCTAGTGAGTTAGGGGCGATTGCTTTGAACTACTAAAAAACGCTGTTTTAAGCTATCAGCTACAGACTGAATATGTTTAGCTTTTGACAATTAAATCGTCGAGTTCACTATAGTCGGGTAATTGGGTGTCTATCTTTTTGCCTTTACGAATAACAATACGGTTGTGTTGCGATCGCGATAATAATTCACTAAGGTAACGAGCAGGAAAGATAATTAAATCTGCCGATTTACCTGGAGCAAGTTTACCCAGATCCAAACCTATTAGGCTTGCAGGAGTAGTAGTTATACTCTCGATCCAGTCGGCATAAGGCGTATCTAAATGAGCAATTCTAACAGCTTGCTCGAATACTTCTAGAACGTCATGATCGCCAAAGCCAAAGAAAGGATCGCGACAGTTATCGCTAGCAAAGGCAACGGGTACACCCTGCTGCTGTAGTTCGTGGACTCTGGTAACGCCACGCCAGTAGGGAGTTTTATCTGTCTGGCGATCCTGTAGATAGAGATTGCACATCGGCAAACTAACAACACCGATATTCGCCTGCTTTACGAGCGCAATAGTTTCGTTTACTACTTCAAGAGACTGCACCGCCAAACTACAGCAATGTCCACAGGTAATTTGATTAGTAAAATTATGTCGTATTGCAGCCTCGGCTATTTTTTGTAGACAGATAGAATCAGGATCGCCATTCTCATCAGCATGAAAGTCCAAATCTAAGTTTCTTTCTTTAGCAAGATCGAATATAGTATCTAGCTGACTTTCTAGATCGGGATTTTGCCAGCCGACACCACCTAACACTCCGCCAACCTCTACAATTTTATCGGCTAACGCTATACCTTCAGGAGTTTGATAATAATCAAGGCTAACTAAACTAACCGCCTGTAAAGCAATCTTATCTTGCCAAGCCGATCGCAAACTTTGAAATACTTCTAAACTAATATCTGCCTGTTTACCACGGGAATCAATATGAGTACGAATTGCCTGAGTACCATGAGCATAGCTGCACTTAAGTCCAAACTCCATGCGTCGATAAACATCCTCTGGCTGCCAATATTTTTCGCTATCGGCGATCGCTCTACTTAAAGCCATATCAAACGTACCGTCTACATTTGGAGATCGTTCCCAAATATGACCCTTGTCTAGATGAGTATGCATATCTATCAAACAGGGAAGCACGATCTGCTGTTTTAGATCCAAACTAGGGATATTGCGATCGCTTGTGTCAGCAGCAATAACTTGTTCGATCTTTCCCAGAGCGATCTTTAAATCGACAAGACATAAACCTTCTCTAGTCTCCTGAATAGATCCATCCAAATCAATTAAACAACTTGGCACATGAGCATTAATTAACCAGTAAGATTCCTTATCAAAAACCATTTTATTACCTTTACTCTTGTAGGGGCGAACGTCTGTTCGCCCGTACGGTTTTCACGATCGCTCTACTCATCCAAATCCAACTGATATATCTCTCGCCTAGACATAGTAGTCAATTTAGCTAGCTGACGGCTGGCTTGCGATCGCGTCATTCCTCGATCTAACAATTGCTGAAACTCTCTTTTCAACTCAGCTTCAGAAGTAATCAAGCTCGTTTCGGCTACACCCTGAATCACTAAAGTATATTCTCCCTTTGGCTGACGCTCATTGGTATACATAGCGATCGCATCCTGGATCTGACCTCGCCAAAATTCCTCATGGATTTTAGTCAATTCTCTGGCTAAAACGATTTCCCTAGTTTCGCCGACAACCGTTACTAGATCTTGTAGAGTCCGAATCAGACGATGGGGTGCTTCATATAGAACTACTGTTCTAGTTTCGCTGCGGAATAATTCTAGTCTGGTTATGCGATCGCTATGTTTATGGGGTAAAAATCCCTCAAAGGTAAACCTGTCAGTAGCCAAACCCGATGCAGCCAAGGCGCTAATTACTGCTGTCCCGCCAGGAATAGGAATTACGGTAATATTATGAGCGATCGCAGCGCGTACTAATTCTACTCCAGGATCGGATATACTCGGCATTCCCGCATCCGTTACTAAGGCTATACTATCTCCCCGCTGTAGGCGATCGACTAACTCTTTTACTCGCGACTGATGATTGTGTTCGTTATAGCTAATCTGAGGAGTTAAGACGGATAAATGCTGCAATAATTTACCTGTATGACGGGTATCTTCCGCTGCAATCAAATCTACTTCTTTAAGGATACGAATTGCTCTAAGGGTAATATCCTCTAAATTTCCAATCGGAGTTCCAACTAAATACAGTTTGCCTAAGTTGTCCAAGATTAAATTACTAACGATCTTAAATTTATTTATATACCAGGATCGTATCAGCATTCGCCGAGTTTGTTTCTCGAAGACATAATGAACCCAGTATTTGCAATCTATAACTTAGCTATATGCGATTTACGATTGACTATGTTAGAAAGGTTGTCTAACAGACAAAGATCGGATCTTTGTAACAAGGTAATGAATCGATCTTGCTCGATTTGCTCTAACAAATGTCTCAATAGTTAAATTTCATAGTAAGAATTTTTTGCGAACCTCGATCTAAATTTAATGAGTGTAAACAGCAAGTTAGGGGAACAGCTTATTTCTCTGCATCAACAGAAATTTACAGGTGTTTTGACCATAACGTCTCAAGATAATCGGCAAGAATGGGAAATGTTTTTTAATCAGGGAGCATATTTGTGGACAGAGGGAGGATTTCATCTCAATCGCTCTTGGCGCAGAAACTTTAAGCAATACTGCCCTGGCGTGAATACGGGTCAGGTAGTCTTGAGCGATCATCCAGAAATGCGATCGCTGCATTATTGCTTACTCAATGTTTTACTCCAAAGAAAAGCAATTAAACGTCCCCAAGCAGAGACTTTAATCAAAAATCGCACCCAAGAAATATTCTTTGATTTGTTACAAGAAGAGTATAATCACCGTCTTAGTTACGCCACAGAAACTACTTCGTCACATTATTTGCTCAAAGCTGGTTTCAGTATCTCCCTAGCCTTAATAAATCTCGAACAAATTCTGTTTCAATCTCAAACAGCTTGGTCAACCTGGGGTGCTAAAGGTTTGGCTTCTTGCTCTCCCCATCATGCCCCTTTACTACTTCATAATCGAAGTTTACAACAGCAGTTACCAGATCTAATTTTTAGCAATATGTCTCGGCTGCTAAACGGTAAGCGTACTTTGAGAGATTTGTCAGTCAAAATGGACAAAAGTGTTTTAGATGTAACCTGCGGTATCGTACCATATTTTTTGAAGGGATATCTAAGACTGTTAGAAATTGCCGATCTTTCTGATGCTCAAGTAATTAAATAGGTTTTTTCAATTGACGATAATTTTTTCAGCACAATTAAATTGAGTTTAATAAAGACCTAATATACTTAAGCTAAAAAACCTGGGATAATATCCTCATCAGTATATTAGCCATCTTAGCCAAAGCTGCATCTTGCCAACATACACGGATACGATCTTTGCGTTTCAGTTCCAGTCTCCTGGTCCAATTATTTTTGAGCTTGGTCCAATTGTGCTTCGCTGGTACGGTTTGTTAATTGCTACGGCAGTATTGTTGGGGGTTACTCTATCTCAATCCTTAGCTAAAGCTCGGCGAATAAATCCAGAATTGCTGGGAGATTTGGCAATCTGGCTGGTGATTGGCGCTATTCCCTGCGCGAGACTCTATTATGTTGTTTTTCAGTGGCAGCAATATGTTCGTCGTCCCTGGTGGCATATGCTAGCTGTTTGGGAGGGAGGAATTGCGATCCACGGAGCAATTATTGGCGGCACGATCGCGACAATCATTTTTGCGAAAGTTAATCGTATTTCTTTGTGGCAGCTATTAGATTTAGTTGCTCCATCTCTAATTTTGGGTCAGGCGATCGGTCGTTGGGGAAATTTCTTTAATTCCGAAGCTTTTGGCAAACCTACAGAACTGCCCTGGAAACTGTTTATTGCAGCTCGATATCGTCCCATCGAGCTGCTGGACAATGAGTATTTTCATCCTACCTTTCTATACGAGTCTCTTTGGAATCTAGGAGTGTTTGCCCTGCTGCTATGGCTATTTTTCTGGGGTTTGCAAAGAGCGAATCAACTTAAAACAGGTACGATTGCCGCAGTATACTTAATTGGCTATAGCTTGGGTAGAGTTTGGATCGAATGGTTGCGTACCGATAGTCTAATGATTGGACCATTAAAAATAGCTCAGGTAGTAAGTTTGGCTGCGATCGCCTTAGGCTTATTGATACTTGCATGGCTCTACTTATCAAAAAAACCTCTACCAGACGTTGTTTCCCCTTTCAACTCGCAAAAATCAGCTAACCAAAAACCGTACTAGTTACACAATTAATTTCATCTCTATCACTTCATGAACTCAACTCAGACTGCCCTTAAACCTGCGGTATACATTATTGGTGCAGGGCCAGGAGATCCCGAATTACTGACCCTTAAAGCCTACAAGATATTAGCTCAAGCAGATGTCATTCTTTATGCCGATTCTCTTGTACCCAAGCAAATCCTTCAGGATGTTCGTGCCGATGTCGAATTAGTGGCTACGGGTAGTAAAACTTTAGAGCAAATCATTCCCTTGGCGATCGCTAGAGTTAGAGAGGGAAAATCAGTTGTCCGTTTACACTCTGGGGATCTGACTTTATATAGCGCGATCGGCGAACAAATGCAGGCTTTTACAGAAGCAGATATTCCCTTTGAGTTGATTCCTGGAATTAGTGCTTTTCAGGCTGCTGCTGCCAAACTAAGTACCGAGTTAACTATTCCCGAACTGGTACAAACCATTATTCTGACCAGAATTAGCGGTAAAGCTTCTGCCGTCCCCGAAGCCGAAGAATTAGCTTCTTTAGCAGCACATAAGGCAAGCCTCTGTCTCTATTTGGCTGCGCGCCATATTGAAAAGGCGCAGTCACAACTGCTACAACATTATGCTGCCGACACGCCCGTAGCCGTATGTTATCGAGTAGGATGGCAAGACGAGCAGATTTGGGTTGTACCATTGTCTGAGATGGCTAAGGTAACTAGGGAAAACGATTTGATTAGGACTACCCTATACTTAATCTCTCCCGCTTTACAGGATGCTGTAACTACGCGATCGCGTCTCTATCATCCCGATCACAATCACCTATTTCGACCAGCAAAAAAAGTCTAAACAAGATTATAGATATTCCGAAGGGTAAGCAAAAGATAATTGCTCAGAAGCGCCGTGTCTACTGACCTACCAATTTAGATCGGGTTATCTAGTAAGATTATCAAGAAAATATACAGATATTGGGAGATGGCTTTGGACAATAATCAAGCTCAAAAGATAGCTAATGCCCTAGAGGTGGCTCGTGAGGTTGCTTGGGGTGCAGCAGATATTCTCAGCTCTTTTTATCACAAAGATACGTCCGATCTAGATATTAAGAACAAAAAAGACGGACCCGTCACCGAAGCTGACTTGGCTGCTAATAAACATATTGTCGGCAATTTAAAAGAGAAGCTAGGTACGGAAGAGTTTGGTTATTTATCCGAAGAAACCTTTGATGTCAAAAAAGCCGAGCCGATCGCTAATGATTGGGTCTGGATCATCGATCCTCTCGACGGTACGAGAGACTTTATCGACAAAACTGGCGAATACGGGATGCATATCGCCTTGGCTTATCAAGGTCGTCCTGTAATCGGCATTGTGGCTATTCCCGAAGCAGGAAAAGTTTATTTTGCCTCTAAAGGTCAAGGTACGTTTGTCGAAACAAAAGACGGGACGGTAACGCCAATTACAGTTAGCGATCGCAATAAGGTTGAAGACCTATATCTAATTGTCAGTCGCTCCCATCGGGACGATCGCTTTAAAGAATTGATCGATCGCTTACCTTTTGCGGGCAAAAAATATATGGGTGGCGTAGGCGGAAAAATTTCTACCCTACTAGAGAAAGAATCCGATGCTTATCTATCTTTATCGGGCAAATCTGCTGCTAAAGACTGGGATTTTGCTGCACCAGAGCTAATTTTAACTGAGGCAGGCGGAAAGTTTACTTATGTTAACGGTGAGCCTGTTTACTACAATCAAGGAGACGTAGTGCGTTGGGGCTGTATTGTGGCAACTAATGGTAAATGTCACGAAGCATTATGCGAAAAAGCAACCGCTATTCTCGACGAAATCGATAATGGCTAATATGCTTGAGTCAATCAAATTTTGTGATTGAAGGTTGTTGATAGGCTGGATTGAGTTTGCTTTTACTCGATCTGGCTTTTTTATTGGGGGACAATAGCAGTAGATAATGAACTGTGAACAATGGGCAGTTATCAACTATGTCATCTCATACCGCTTCTGTATCTCGACTATCTATCTATCCCATTAAATCCTTGGATGTTTTAGATTGCGATCGCGTCACAATCCTAGAATCTGGAGCATTAAAAGGCGATCGCACCTGGGCAATATTTGACTCAGACGGTAATTTTGTAAATGGCAAGAGTAACCCTAAAGTCCATAGTTTGCAATGCCTATGGCTAGCTTCGCAATCGCAATTCGATCTAACTACCAACACTCTAGCTTTAAGTATTCAGGGAAAACAAACGGCAGAATTCAATTTAATCGAGCAACAGACAGAACTTTGTAATTGGTTAGCAGATTATTTTGGCTTCCCTGTTAAAATCGAGCAAAATCTAAACATGGGTTTTCCTGATGATACCGTTTCCCCAGGGGCAACCATAGTTAGTACCGCAACCTTAGAAGCGATCGCCAGTTGGTATCCCGAACTAGATACCGCAGATATTCGTCGTCGTTTTCGTGCCAACATCGAACTAGATGGCGTACCTGCTTTCTGGGAAGATAATTTATTTACCACAGCGGGGTCGCTTGTCAAATTTAAAATTGGCGCAGTTGAATTTATGGGAGTAAATCCCTGCCAACGCTGTATAGTCGTAACTCGCGATCCGCAGACGGGAAAACCCTATCCTAAATTTCAAAAGACCTTTATCTCCCAAAGAAAAAACGCCCTACCAGAATCGGTAGAGCGATCGCGTTTTAATCATTATTTTCGCTTGGCAGTCAATACACGCCTCAAGCCAACTGAAGCAGGCAAGGTAATTAAGCTAGGCGATTCATTAGAGCTAGATTGCGCTTGTCAATAACACCTTTTACCTTTTACTTCTATCTCGCTAAAAACTCAATTAATCCATCAGGCGCTTTAACCTGTGCCAGAATCATTTTCAATTGACTACCTTCTAATACTTCGTTTGCCAATAGGATTTGAGTGGTAGATTCTAATAAATCACGGTTTAATTGCAATATCTCCTGTGCCATTTCGTATGCGCGATCTATTATTAGCTCAATCTGACGGTCTATTTTGGCGGTTATCTCGCCACTAACGGTACGCCTCGAAGTAGAATTACCCAAAAACTGACTCGACTCTTGGGCAAAGGCGATCGGTCCCACACTACCCATGCCGTATTGAGTTATCGCTTTTTCTGCTAACTCCGTGGCTTTTTGGATATCGTCACTAGCTCCAGTAGAGATCTTATTAAAGACGAGTAACTCTGCTGCCCTACCGCCTAAAAGGGTGGCAATTCTGCCCCGCAACTCATCTTCAAGCATTAAGAAACGATCTTCTTCGGGAGTTTGCAATGTATAGCCTAATGCTCCCAACCCTCTCGGCACAATAGATATTTTAGCTACCTTACCGCCACTAGGCATCAGCGCACCTACTAAAGCATGACCAACTTCGTGATACGCGACAGTTTTACGCTCTAAAGGAGTAAGAACTCGCGATCGCTTTTCCAACCCAGCTACTACTCTTTCAAAAGCCTCGTTAAAGTCTGTCATTAATACAGCTTGACGGTTATGACGAGCAGCTAAAAGAGCAGCTTCATTAACTAAGTTAGCCAAGTCCGCCCCTGCAAAACCAGATGTTTGAGCTGCAACTGCTTCTATGTCTACATCTTCGCCTAACGTTACTTTACGGGAGTGAATACCCAGGATCTCAATTCTGCCACTTTTATCGGGGCGATCGACTAATACTTGGCGATCGAATCTACCAGGGCGACGTAAAGCAGGATCGAGAATTTCGGGACGATTGGTTGCAGCTATTAAAATTACGCCTTCATTGCCATCAAACCCATCCATCTCTGTAAGTAGCTGGTTTAAAGTTTGCTCTCGCTCATCATTACCACCATTAGGATTACTACCCCGCGATTTACCGATCGCATCTAGCTCATCGATAAAGATAATACAGGGTGCTTGACGTTTAGCCTTCTCAAATAAATCTCGGACTCTCGATGCTCCAACCCCGACATATAGTTCGACAAATTCCGAACCCGACATACTTAGAAAAGGAACTCCTGCTTCTCCCGCAACTGCCTTTGCAAGTAAAGTTTTACCCGTTCCTGGAGAACCAACTAATAAAACACCTTTAGGAATTTTTGCGCCTATTTTGCGGTACTTCTCACCGTTTTGTAGAAAATCGACTACTTCCTGTAGCTCTTGCTTTGCTTCATCTATCCCTGCAACGTCAGCAAAAGTAACTCCTGTTTTGCCTTTTTGATAGACTCTGGCATTGCTCTTGCCGACCCCCATACCCAAGCCTACTCCGCCATCCGTACTGAACTTTGCCAACCAGGCTAAAGCACCGACTAACAGCCCAGAAGATAGCAATAGAGTAATTAAGCCTGCGGTATCTGTACTGTCAGTAACAGTCTCAAATCCTACATTATGACTGCTTAGCAAGTCGATTAAATCTGTCTGACTTCCTGTTCTTTGAGTGCTGTAACTTTGACCTCCAAATTCTTCTTTGAGACGATATTCAATCAGCCGAGACTTTATTATTACCTGCTCGACTTTATTTCCTTTAACATGACTAATAAAAATACTATAAGCAGCTTGTGAAATGGATTGAGTTTTCATTTCGGAGGTAGTTAAAACAACATCAAGAAGCCAAAGAATTGAGTAATATCTAGAAAACTTCTTACTGATTACATCTTCCAATAAATTATGTACCTGCGCCAGAACGGATTACTACACTGCTTTTTCGTATCCTCCTTACTGAAACTCGTCTAGATACGGTTGTCACACCAAACTGCGATCGGCTTTCCGTTATTGTAAATAGTTGTAGCATCATTTTTGCCATTATTCTCTTGTTACTTATCTAATATAAATTAGGAGTTTAGAATTATATTTATGACCTAGTTAAATCTGCAGAAATAATTCTATTAACCTAGATATTTTCTTTGGTTTGTCAAGATCTAATGTTTTGAGCGAGCTGAAATTAGAAGCTATGACAACAGCTACCATGCTTAGTTATATAGTTGTAAGAACTTGCTATTTTATTTAGTAACCTATAAAAGCACTGACTACTTCAAGCTGCTTGAGAAATTAGTCTATTAGTGAATTTAATCGTACTGTGTTTGGATTAATCTTAAATTAGCGCTGCGATCGCAAGTATGGTTCTGAGTGAGATACAAGCTTATCTTTAACTAGATTGAGAAAAACGATCTTGCTTTGATTCTCTGGGCGATCGATCGCACGAAGATTTTTTGATTTATTCGCCGATCTTTACCAAAAAATCTTAAAAACATCTTGTATCAGAGACCTCGTATATACTATACTAAGATTCAGATCACTCATGGGCGAGTGGCGGAATGGTAGACGCACCACACTCAAAATGTGGCGAGAAATCGTGAGAGTTCGAGTCTCTCTTCGCCCACTAAGGTATATAGAGTATATGTTTCGGGATTCTTCGATAAATTGATTGGGGTCAAACTTGGCTGGACAAGTAAGAATTTTACCCAATTATTACCCAAAAGTAAGGCATATCATTAGTATTTGTTTACAAAGGCTGTTGCCTGGCAATTACTTATGGTTGACTGGTTTTTTGGTGTTCAGACCTATGAGAATCTTCTGTTTTCGTAGTAGCTGTACAAAGATAACCTCTGTCGATCTATCGGAATTCTTCGATCCAAAATCGTTATCAATTAGTGGTCCCTTTTAGTTGTTTCGTCCTAGTACTATAAGCCCTGTAAACGCTACAACATCGAAATACCAGTAGTTTGACGACTCTGGTGCTTCGATGCTTTTACGAGCTATTCAATTTTTAGGGCTATGGTAGCAGAGAAACCTCAGAAACCTCCAATTACGACAGATATTGATTTACTAGGTGAAATTGGAAGCGATATATGGAAGAAACTTACAATTATTGAAACTGAGGCGTGGTTTGATACCGTAAGTAATATTGCACAAAAGCATCAGGTCAGAGCTAAGTTAGAAAACAGGTACACAAAATAAGCTATTATCTGCGACGCTAAATATCGGAGAATTGGCAGAATTTGGCGTTCAGATGAGAGTATGCCTTTATTTTGGGATATTAAAGCTTGGCTTAGTCATTATGAATCCGCTAACACTATTGATGAGGCAATTAGGAGAATAGTAAGCGTAGTCAGTTGATTCAAAAATACAATTTTTGGTGGTTAGTTTTCAGCTAAATTCTATTTTAGTACTTTGTTTACTATACTCTTTCTAAGTAAAAACTTTTTCCCATTCTCCCATTTTTTTTATTATCGGCACTGAATAAACAACCAACTAGGAGAACATTCTTGATTAGAAACCTGCCCAATAGTCCAGCTCAGATTACGTTTTCCTTGCCAAGTAGCCATTAGCGCAATACATGTAACTAAGAATAATTTCGTTTTTTTATAGTCTTTGCGAATCATAATTTGATTACATATTGATAAATTTAGCTTGAATACATTTTTATCACAAATAATGTAGATTTAATAACGGTAATTTTACATAAAGTTTTCAAATATTAGATTGTCTGATATACAATAGCACCATCAGAATCTCTATTTGATACAAGCAGCAACTCATCATTAACAAGTTCTTGAATAACTTTTTTGACTTCTTTAGGATTTGCGCCTGAATCAATTACACAATCACTTAATTTAGCCTGTTCTTTTTCTCTACATATTCTTAAAATTTTTAGTTCTAAAGATTCTTCAGCTTTGAGTCTACTGTTATCCGTCAAGTTAGTATTAAGTAATTGTTTGGGTTTTTGTGACGTATTACTATTTTCTAGACCCGAAGGTCCTTGATTGTACTGGGAATTTTCGCCTAAATTAATTACTACTTGTGGCGAATTGTTGTTGTAGGTGCTTCCATTATTATGTAAAGCTTTCTTGTGTAAATTTTCTTCATCAACCATTTTTTGGATTGAAAACATATCTACAACCGTTCCTATACCGAAAATACCGTAAGTAAAAAAATAAACTAGTCCTGTACCTGCACGATTTAAATAAAATCTATGGATTCCCCCAATTCCTAAAAAACCTAATCCACACAAGATATATGCTGTGGAAGCTTGTTTTCTAGCCATATTAAGTACCCTATTTTTATTTATATATTAATTTTATTATTTATATTTATTTTGATTAAGCGACTCGACGAATGGCAAACAGAAGGTACTCGAAAAGCTAACACAACCTTTGTTTTAAGCCAAAAAAAAGCATCTGGGATAACAAAAATAATTGCTTCTGTTGCTTTAGCTATTATTCATTTCGTACAAGCTTTACACTTATATAGCCAATATAACTCTGCATATATAAGACTTTTATGATTTGAATCACTTCACTTTACTTATACGGTAAAAATTTAGATGTATTTTTCTCTTAAAACCAATTCTCAAGGCGTTTGTTATTAACCTTGGCATTGGAGATATGTTGGTTCGCCCGATGCACTTAAAACGTTTACTGAAGCTAGAGCAAGTTAGTTAGTGAAATATAGACTGTAGGCGTTGCACACAGAAAAGATGATTAAAGAGAAGTAGGTATAGTCCAGTGTTTAAGGTAGTAGGATAAAAGCCGAATAGAAGCTTCTAGCATTTCAAGCGATTTTGAATAACAAAATGTTTTACGATGCAAACGGGCTAAGTAATGGCGTAAACGGGAGTTTTCTCCCTCAACTCTAGTCATTGCTGTCTTGCTGACTAGATGGTCGCAGTCATTAATAAAGCAAAGATAAACTTTCCATCCGTCCGTAATATACAGAAAGCACTGCCAACCTTTAACAACTCCCCACAACTTGCTAAAGGTTAATTGTGAGCGATCGCCTGTGACCCATTTCAAAACACCCGCTTGATGAGAATTGACGGCTGTCCAAAGCCAAACTTTTTTTTTTGAACCGACAGAAGTTTGTAATTCGTCTAACTGTGCCGTTTCTGGTATTCCATAATTTTCGTCTGGTATTTGAGATGAAGCTTCTTTTACCCAGTTTATAACCGTATTATGACAGACACCTGTTGAGCGTTCAATTCCTCTGAACCCCATACCATTGCAGTATAAGGTTAGACAATGCTCCTTTACTTCTGGTGAGTAACCCCCCTCTGGTCATAGATATCGATAAACTGACGATTGCAATCGCGACAAAGGTAGTTTTGCTTGTCTTTTCTCCGACCATTTTTTACTATTTTCTCCGATTTGCATTTAGGACATTCCATAGCTAATAGCGTTTATCATATTTTAGCTGTGCAACGCCCTTTTTCTACTATTGCCTTTGCTTCGCGCCGAGATAAAATTAAGACGCTCGCTGCGTGTACCAATAATGAAAATAAGAAGCTTAAGATTAGACTGTTTCTCGATCGTCTGGTACGAAAATTAGACATGAAAAGTCTGTTACAGTAGGCATTCTTGTTGAACTAGCTTTTAACTTAATTTTAGTTTATGTTCTTTAGCTATACGCAAAGGTACGCTAATTTATTAGTTGGTAATGCCTTGAAATACACAATTCCCAAGCCAAACTTATGTAAACCCTCTTCACTTAGAAACTTGACTTAATTTTTGCCTCGGTCGATGATTTTCCTCTTTTCTTGTCTATTCCAAAGAAATAATCGATCTATTGGTATCTTGAGGCATAAAAGTGCGATCGCTAGGAAGAGGGGCAACGGGTTCACTTAGGGTAAACTCACCTGCTTCGATCCATTCTTTTAACTCTTGTGCCACCTTCAAAGAGCGATATTTGCTAGCTAGAGGCGCAACTCGGACGGATTGACCATCAATAGTTACATGTCCTCTTTGTAGCTGTTCGTAGCTCACCAGACCAAAGGTGGGACGCACTCGACGGGGAATTGAAAAGTCAATTACAGGAGCAACAATATTGCGATCGATCACCGAACAGTTTTCAATTACTTTTTCTGTCGTTACGGGTATTGGCACTCCTACACCCAACATAATCGAAGCACCATAGTTTTTAAAATAACAGCCTCTTACCCAATCAGCGCTCATTTGCTTAGCATCGCCAATTAGCGCCACGGTAGCAGCAGGACCAATGGGAGTTCGATTTGGCAGTCGTTTCTGTAAGGGAAAATGCTGTGTGCCTTCCCAAGCAATATAGCCAATTCCACCACCCAAGAATATTTTGCTGCCAATACCCACACTGTTTAAGTCTGGGTCGTTCAACAGAGGAGAAATTGCCCCAGGATTGGAATAAACGGCGTTGCCCAATCTTGGCTGTAGCGCACCCAAATAAGTATATAAAGTGCGATCGCCACCGTTGACCCCGACAATAAAATTTTGATAGAGATTACGGGGATTAAAAAGATAAAACTGATTAATATTATCTTTAGTCAGGGAATTTTCCCAAATTGCCCTGGGATAACAGTCAGTTTTTTGACCAATTGCCTTTAACTGCACTGCTTTTCCAGCAATTAGGTCTTCAATAACATGACCACCACCTTTTTCGAGGGTAATTCCTTCTCTTAAATTGGGGTCGCTTTCGGTGAGATTATAATCAGCCGTTGCTGTTGCCCCCAAGTATAAATCTACTGCCCCAAAGCCAGCATAGGCAGCAATACCATCAAGCCAACACTGACGAATCTTGATCGGTGGATCGGTGTGTCCCAGGTTAATAATTGCCCCCGAAGACTCCATTGGTTCAAATGTTCCTGTAGTAACAACATCCACCTGCTCAAAAATTTTGCTAATTCCTAGCTCGTCAACTTTTGCCTTAACCTCTGCTACTGTCCAAGCTACGGCTTGACCACGACTAATTTTCTCGTTTATTTCGGCGATCGTCCGCATCGACTAATCATCTCTTATAGCTATAAATAATTATCTCGCGTATGTTTACGGTATCCCTTTAGGGGCAAAGACGCAAAGGCGGACGCGAAGCTAATCCGTTAGGGCAAAGAGATTTTGAGATGTTCTAACTTATAGTTCTCAATTGCTATGCTTCTTACTTACTCTTCTTCTCCTTTTCCCAGCTCTTCGATCGCAATTTTTGGCTGTAGATGTCGATTGCCTGCATAGGCATAATCCCAATTATCTAAGACATCTTTGATAATTACTTCTTTAAACCAAATCTGACCGACTACCGTTAGGGGTAAAGAAAGGAACAAACCTAAGAAACCAAAAAAGGTAGCAAAAAATAGCTGAGATATTAGAGTAATAGCGGGAAGTAGGGAAACCTGCTGCGCCATCACAATTGGAGTCAAGACGTTACTTTCAACCTGCTGAATTATTATATAGAGTATTAGCACCGCTAGCGCTTTCCAAGGTGCCTCGATCAAAGCGATCGCCATAGGTGAAACAACGCTTAAAGTAGGACCAATATTGGGAATAAAGGTCATTACTCCCGCTAGCATTGCTTGAGATAATGCCAGGGGAATGCCTAATATTAGCAGTACTGTAAAACTCAGTAGGGCAATGACCACCATATTAAAGAGAATCCCCACTAGCCAGCCTTCTAATCCCTTGCCACAAAGATCGAGTATTTCTTCGACTCGATGACGATAAAAGGCGGGAAACAACCGCTTAAAGCCCTGTCGATAGGTTACTGGATCTGCCAGCAGCATCAAGGTTATTGCCAGCAAGAGCAAAATACCTAATAAAACCCCCAGGGAATTATAAAAAACAGTTAAGCCACCACCTAAAAATTGCTTGACTAAAGGCTGCAACTGCCGATTTAGCTCATCGGTGTCGGGCAACAAAGTGATGATTCTGGGATCGAGACGTTCTGAAAAGACATCAATCCAGGTGTTTAGTCTTTCTATCCCCAAGGGAATTAAGTTGCTTAAATCTTGAAACTGATCGATAAATGGTGGGACGACAATCCAGATACAGCTGGCCATTACAACGACGAGAAACAGCATCGATAAAAAAACAGCATGAAACCGTTTGATACCTCGACGCTGAAAATTTTTAACTAAAATATTTAGAGAAGTTGCCAGTACAATTGCCGTAAACAAAAGCAACAGTAGCTGTTTAATTTGCCATAGTACATAGAGAGAGATAAAAAAGACGACTAAACCAATCCAAGTACCAAAATTCACTTTCTCAAACTCCTTGGTCAAGAATAGCAGCAATAAAGTCGGTCTTTAGATTAACCTGATTTATCAGTTTTGGTGTCTAAAAGTTAGTGATAATTAACTAGAAGCAGATTTGTCCGAGCGATCGCGATCTATTTTATTGTTTCAAACAAATAGCTATACCTGATAGTAGCGCCAGCCCAAAATAGAGCCAATTATTAAAGACGGCATCAAGACAATAATTAAGGCTGTAGCTGTTGTTGGTTGAAGATGGAGATATTCACCACCATATTTAATAAGTAAGGATAGTCCCAAAGAAATTATTAGTATTTTAGTAATGAAGACAGCTTGGTTATTCATAAACTTCAATAGACGCAAGTTTAATCTTAAACCTTGGATAATGCGACAGCAAGCAATAAGTTCTTTTACAAATCCCCAAAATATTTAGGAATGAGAAGAAAGCTAAGGCTCAATATATATAGTTAGAGAGAAAATAATTTGCTTTTTGTTTATGCATAACGTGCATACAAATACTTTCACTAACAACTCTAGCAGGATATTGTGAATATATAAATATGGCGATCGCTAGCTAATACTGATTGATAAATGAATCAAGTTCAAACAGCAAAATTAAAGTTTAAAATTTTGCCAATCTACTTCAATTTTTGCTTGATAAAGCTAACTAGTTGATTAAACTGCTTCTTAATCTGTTCGGATTCTTGCTCTAGTTTGCGAACTTTTGACTTCAGTTGTTCGATCTCTGCAGTCAATGCAGAAACATCAGCGTCAGATCCACTACCCGTCGTTGAAACGCTACTCGCAGATTGAGGCTGCTTCTTCGCCTTCATCATCGCGTCGCGAATGGCATCAACCAGTTGTTCGCGATCGAATGGCTTCTCGACAAAAGAGAAAAATTCAAAGGGTTCGGTAATTTTGTCAGTAACTTCTTCTTTTCGACCTGACATCAAAACCAACGGAATTGAGCGATATTGCGATTGTTTTTGAATCTCTTGATAGACTTCCCACCCACTCATTTTTGGTAGAAGAAAGTCTAGCATAATTAGATTAGGATTTTCGCTTCTAATCAAATTGAATCCTTCTAGACCGTCTTTTGCTTCAATAATGTCAAAGTTACCCTCTGGCAGCATATCTTTGACTCGCATTCTAATGACTTTACTGTCGTCAATAACTAGAATTTTGTGGGTTGACACGATTTACTCCTGAGCGACTAACTCTTGATGCCCGATCTCTACTAGACTGGTTTTAACAGTTAGTTTTGTTTACCAGCTTAGAGTTCCCTTTTAAACTACTAAAATAACAGGAAAGGACATTTAGATAGCAATTAATTTTGTATCTTTTTCCCGCGATATCATTGAGCGCAAAGTGTTTATGAACCACTCACCCACACCAAATTCAACTAAAGCCAATTGGCGAGATGAAGTTATTTCTTTGCCGTCATGGTTAAAAAAACCTTTGGGCAAGGCGAGTGAACTATCTACAGTACAGAGAATTATTAAACAGAGAAAGATTCACACTATTTGTGAAGAAGGAAGATGCCCTAATCGTGGTGAATGCTACAGCAATCATACAGCGACTTTTTTGCTGATGGGACAAACCTGTACTCGCGCCTGTGCCTTTTGCCAGGTAGAGAAGGGTCATGCACCAATGATTCTCGATCCTGAAGAACCTCAGAAGGTAGCCGATTCGGTCAAGATTTTGGGTTTACGCTATGTGGTGTTGACTTCAGTAGCCAGGGACGATCTTGATGATGGCGGTGCAGCCTGGTTTGTCAAAGTAATGACAGCGATACGTCAAGCTAATCCTGAGACAAAGATTGAGGTGCTAACTCCCGATTTTTGGAGTGGACTTGATGCAGCAACTCAGCAACAAGAGAGAGTGGCAATAGTCGCAACAGCCAAACCAGCCTGCTACAACCATAATTTAGAAACCGTTTCTCGTTTGCAAGCACCAGTTAGAAGAGGTGCAAAATACGATCGCTCTCTCAATGTTCTACGCTTTGTTAAGGAAATAGACCCTAGTATTCCGACTAAATCTGGCTTGATGTTGGGTTTGGGAGAAACTGAAGCAGAGATAATTCAGACTCTCAAAGATCTAAGAGAGATAAAATGCGATCGCCTTACCCTCGGACAATACATGCGTCCTTCTCAGGCTCATTTACCCGTACAAAAGTACTGGACTCCCGATGAATTTACTCGTTTGGGAGAAATTGCCAGAGACTTAGGTTTCTCTCATGTTCGTTCTGCACCATTGGTTAGAAGTTCTTATCATGCTGGCGAAGAAGAATAACCTATAACCACAGGGCTTACGCCCACGTCGTCAAAACGACGACTGGCGATTTGAAAAGTCGCGTACCTATAACTTCGCCCAAGATTGAGAATTCAAAAGATGCATTTTCGTCTTAAACGCGCTAGTAGATTAGGTTCGACGGTTTTTCTGGTGAGGTTGACTTTTTAATGAGCAATTTGTCGTAGTTATATAAAATCTAAACAAAAATGCTACCTATAGAAACTAAAGATCGACCGCCGATAACTAAAGACAATAATATTTGTAGTAAGCGTTCGAGTTTCTCACATCGATAAACCTCTTCAATAAAAACTGGGTCTTATTTATATGGAACAATTTTAGTTCGATATATGACTTCGATGAGACAAGAAAGCCTGATTTGCTTAGTCAATAAGGCTCAAAAAGGCGATCGCCATGCATACAGTCAAATAGTACAGCAATTTCAAAATTTAGCTGTAGGCTACGCATATTCAATCTTGCGTAACTTTTCCTTGGCTGAAGAAGCAGCGCAAGAGGCATTTATTGAGGCTTATCTTAATTTAAATCGCCTACAGAAATCTGCTGCTTTTCCTGGCTGGCTTAAAAGAATTGTCTTCAAACACTGCGATCGCATTACTCGCAAGAAAAGTCATCCTGCTGTATCTCTGACTCAAACGGGAGAATTAATTTCGTTTCAGTCTAGTCCAACTCAAGCTGCCGAACAAAACGAGTTACGGCAGACCGTTAGGTTGGCAATCGAACAATTACCTGAAGCCGAAAAAGAAGTAATTACGCTGTTTTACTTAGGTGAGCGATCGCAAAAAGAAATCAGCGCTTTTCCTGAAATTTCAGTGTCTTCTGTCAAAAATCGCTTATTTAGTGCCAGAAAAAAAATTAAAATTAATTTGAGTCTTATGGTAGAAGATTATTTATACAGTCAGCGTCCTTCAGCGTCCTTCCCAAGATAAAACTTTTGTAACTAAGGTGGCTCAAACCATTGAAGCTGCTTGCAATGGCGACATAAAAATCATACAAACTTTGATTCGACAAGACACACGTTTAATAAATGTTCAAAGCAAAGAAATTAAAAGCACACCGCTTCACTTTTCAGCGCATCGAGGCTATTTAGACATCGTTAAATTACTCTTAGATGCTGGAGCGGACGTAAATGCCGAAGAAGGCAACTATAGCGCCAGTACGCCTCTACATTGGGCTGCTAGCGGGGGTCATTTAGAAGTTGTTAAATTTTTGGTTGAAAACGGTGCAAAACTCGATGTCAAGGGTAACTGGAACAATCTTACACCTTTTGGCTGGGCAACTATTATTCGTTACGAGCATGGTGACTGTCCGATGGGAGATCGGCATCAAGAAATCTGCTCGTATCTATTAGAACGAGGTGCAGAATTCGATCTCTTTAGTGGGATCGCTCTAAATAATCTAGAATGGGTATCGGCGATCGCCAACAATTTAGAGGTACTTCAACAAAAGCTGGGTTTTGCATTAGGAGGATTACAGCCTTTACACTATGCAATTCAAGAGAATAAGACCGAGATAGCAAAATTGCTAATCGATCGTGGTGCAGATCTTCAGGCTCAAAGCTATTTTGGAATTACCCCATTATGTATGGCAATTCAACAGGGCGATCGACAGATAGTTGAGCTGCTGGAAGATTGTGGTGTACCCAAAGATCTCGGTTCTTTGCTGGCTTTAGAACAATGGTCAGAGGCAGAAGATGCGATCGCCTAAAATTTCATTGAAAAAACTGAGTTCAATATAAATTCAGTTCATAAAACTAAAATTCACTGCATCCAACTCGAAGCAAACAAATAGTCTTATACAGATGATTGGGTTTGATAGAATTTCGTTTTAGTAAGCAACTGCCTAATTAAAATACTTTTACTAGTTCCCTGTTTTTCCGCTTCTTCATCAAGCCAACTTTCGACACTAAGCGGTAGCCTTACGCCAATTGGTTTTCCTAAAGGCTCATTATTAGGAGAAGTAAACTTGCCCTTTTTTCTCGGCGACTTAGATACCTGTTCAAATCCTTTGTTGCTTGGCATATATCTTTTTGCTCGTCACAGTAGCAACCAAACCAAATTGATACTGTTGCCCAGTATTAAATTATGTAAACAGACAGTTTTAATCTTTCATTTACCGCGTTAACGCGATACTGTCAATTCAGAGAGCGATCGCTCATCATTACCTAGATAAATAGGAAATTATGCTATCAAATATAACATTTAACTCTCGACAAGGCTCAGGCGATCGACAATCTTTACCAACGGTCACAGCAGACGATCGGGTTTGAGGAAGGAAGCAGGAGCAATGCTATATGGAAACTTTAAGTTCTATAATTCCTCTCGCTATCTTTTCTAAAAAATCAGAAACGCTAGAACATCCATGTTCGTTAGCTAAAGACTTCATGTTCCCCCATCCCTCGTCAGTAAGGCTAACACCTCTAGTCTTCTTTCTTTGTCCATAATCACTTTTTCTTCCCTGGTGATAAGTCAAGTTGGACAAGCTATTCGGATGTTCCCCCTGAGAATATTTCTGTTTCGACATTTATTTTCTAGAAGAAGCCTGTAATTGAATCTACTTCTATTTTACTTGTGTAGAAATATAAATTAGTAGATTGCTTTTTCTATTGCTATCGATAATAATAGAAAAAAGAAATTTAAAAGCGATCTCGTTGCAAGTCGGCAAACCAAAGACGAGATCGCCCACCATTACCTAAATCAATAGGAAATTATGCTATCAAATATAACATTTAACTCTCAACAAGGCTCAGGCGATCGACAATCTTTACTGTCTCAGGGCGATCTCGTTTATCTTTATGGCGATCGCAACTATACGGGAATACTAATTAGACCAGTTGAGCGAACCTATCCTCAGAAATGGACAGTGCAGCTAGAACAAGGTGGTTACGAAGCGGTTAACGTCGAACATATATCCTCGACTGAATCCCAGGCATCGAATCATCAGTTAGATTTACCATTTGGTGACGATCCAGAAGCAAGTTCAGCCCAACTGCAAAGAGAAATTGCTGCCCTCAAGCGTCAAAACTTCCTACTTCAAGAAGAGAATAGATCGATAAAACGGGATTTAGACCACGCCAAACAAATTTTACGTCGAGCTAAAGATGTTTCGCCGATTGTGCGTCTTAGCCTTAAAAGAATTCTCAGATTGGCTCATGATGCCTGTATGGACGTACAGCGTAGCGTCGGTGGTTGGATACTAAGGATGGGAAGCAAGGCGCGAAAGTTTCGCTGTCTGGCGCATATTTGGGATGTCTTGTCTCAGGATGATTTCAAGTTAGGCGAAATTTTTCCTGAAGATAAACTAATTGCGATCGAGTCAATTCTTCCACCTCGTCCGAGAACCAGACCCGCACCTCCAGATAAAAGGACTTTTCCTCTAATGCGTCCCGAAGATATTATGAGGAATCGATCCATGCTGAGAGTTAAAGCCTGTAACTCTCCTAGCTTTTTAAGTTAATGCGATCGCTTAACATATCAAACTCAATTAATTTGTATGACTATCAAGCTATCTAAGCCAAAAAAAAGCAGATAATCGAATCTATTAAACGCTATTTTGCAAAACAACTCGATGAAGAAATTGGCGATCTCAAAGCTTCACTACTGCTAGATTTTTGCTTACAAGAAATTTGCCCCAGCGTTTATAACCAGGCAATTATCGATGCTCGATCTTTTATGGAGAATAGGTTAAGCGATCTTGAAGATACCTGCTACTAACCAGAGTTTGATTATTGGCAGGAATAGAGATTAACTATCTCGATGAATAAAATAGTTCGGAAGGCGATCGCAATTTCTACATTCGCAATCTTTAAACCAACGTAGCTGCCTTTTCTGCGTCGAGAACCTTCCAGACCTTTTGAACTAAAGTATCTAAACCACTGCGAGTTACTGCGGAAACGTGAAAGATTGGCACGTCGGTTAGTTCCCGTACTTCTGAGGTAAGCAATTCTAAAATATCGTCGTCTACCGCATCAATTTTGTTGAAGGCAATAATCTGGGGGCGATCGGGTAAACCATGTCCGTAGGCATGCAATTCTTGCTGAATGGTTTCGTAGTCGGCAATGGGATTATCTGCTGTTGCATCGATTAGGTGTAGCAGGACGCGGGTACGTTCGATATGGCGCAAGAAGTCATGACCCAAACCAATACCTTCCGAAGCGCCAGAAATTAAGCCAGGAATATCTGCAAACACAGTACCGTCTCCCGTCGGTTTACGCACTACTCCTAGATTGGGTACTAGGGTGGTAAAAGGGTAGTCTGCCACCTTTGGTTTGGCGGAAGATAGGGAAGAAATCAGGGTTGATTTACCTGCGTTGGGTAAGCCAATAATACCGACTTCGGCAATTAGCTTGAGTTCGAGTCGTAGCTGTCTTGTGTCTCCTTCTAAACCAGGGAGCGCATGTTCTGGAGCGCGATTGCGATTGCTTAAAAAGTGCTTGTTACCCAGACCGCCTTTGCCCCCCGCAGCCACAACCAAGATTTCTCCATCTGTGGTTAGATCGCCGACATATTCCCCCGTCGAACCATCGGTAATTAGCGTTCCACAGGGAACTTGGATTAGGCGATCGCTACCTTTTGCACCAGTGCAGTTGTTCGGACCGCCTTTTTTTCCGTCTTCAGCCTTAAATATGCGGGCATAGCGAAAATCTAGTAGGGTTTGGAGACGATTTGAGGCAACTAAAATCACCGAGCCTCCCCAGCCTCCGTTACCCCCCGCAGGTCCACCTGCAGGGACATATTTTTCTCTGCGGAAGGCTACCATACCGTCTCCACCTTTACCTGCAATTACTTCTACTTCAGCTAAATCAATAAATTGCATGGAAATATAGTTTTATAGTTTTTAAATATAGTTATTAAATCTCGAACGGTTACTGCACGTATTTAGTTACGTCTTCACCACATTCATCTGCTAGATAGGAAAGGGAGCGAAAACGCAGCATAGAGAACTGTTCGTAAAGGGGATTGAGTTTACACAGCGGAGGAATATGGGCTACCGTTCTGCCAAACAAATTAATATCCCGTTCAAACGGACACTGTGGGGGAATCACCTTGCAAACAAACTTTGCCAACCTAGGATCTTTTACATTCATTCCTTCTAGCCAGTCTTTAACAGGATGGAGTACGTCTACACCCGCTTTGTGTTTCTTTTCTGGAGGAGTTAAGGGTGATGCTGCGCCCGATTCTGGGACGGCTGCTTCTGGTCGATAGAGATTATTTTCTAAGGATTTGAGCGCCTCTACCTCTACGTTCAAAGCTTTGCTAAACTGCTGTAGTAGTTCGTATTCTGGCGCCGAATAAACTCCGTCAGCTACGGCAACTAATACCGCCGTACGCAGGAAATTTTCTGCGGTTTCTGAGTCTTTGCCTAAATCTTCAGCCAATTCTTGAGGCGTAATTTCATCCAGACGGCTAACCGTGTCGAGATCGGCTAAGTCTTGAGTTAGTTGACCGATCAACTCCTGTTCTTCAGGGTCATAATGTCCATCGGCGAGAGCCACAGTATATAAACCTCTAAGCCAGGCTACAATTTGGCGATCGCTATATGCAGATTGAGTAATAGCAGTCATTTGATTTATCAGTTGCTGTTGTTATTTATTATCGATCGTTGGTATGTGAATCGCCTCGAATTAAAAGATACCTGTTAGTAGTAATTATACGCAGAATCGGAATTAAATAACGGCAAATCTTTGCGCCTGCTGGATTCTCTTCTCTTTGGCGATTGAGTATTATCCCTACTTCTATCTGGATCGGAAAATTGACAAATATAGATCGCATATCTATCGAGCTAATTACGACAGGACATTTTAGAATTAAGAACGCAGTTAAATATCCTCACCGATCATAATTATTCAAGAAATTACTATACAGGCACAAGAAAATAGCGAACGTTTAGATCGCTGGCTCGCAGAACAGCTACCAGATATTTCTCGTTCTCGCATCCAAAAGCTGATTGAAAGCGGTCAGGTCAAACTGAACGATCGCATTTGCAACAGCAAGAAAACGAAAGTCGAGGTAAACGATCGCTTAAATATAACTATTCCCGAACCACAAAAGCTAGATCTAACTCCTGAGAATATCCCTTTAGATATTTTGTTTGAAGATGAACATCTTGTTATCGTCAATAAACCTGCAGGGATGGTGGTTCATCCCGCCCCAGGACACTATACAGGCACCCTCGTTCATGCTCTACTCCATCATTGCGATCGCCTAGCGGGTATTGGCGGAGTCGAAAGACCAGGGATAGTTCACCGCATAGATAAAGATACGACGGGGGCAATTGTGGTGGCAAAAAGCGATCTCGCTCATCAGCATTTACAGGCACAGATTAAGGCTAAAACTGCTCGTAGGGAATACTGGGGGATTATCTATGGTTCGTTTGCCGAAGAAGAAGGCTCGATCGATCTGCCTATTGGACGTGATAAGCGCGATCGCAAAAAAATGGCTATAATTCCCGTAGAACAGGGCGGTCGTGAAGCGGTTACTCACTGGCATACCCAAGAAAGAATTGGTAACTATAGCCTAATGCAGTTTTTGCTCCAGACAGGCAGAACTCATCAAATTCGAGTCCACTGTACCCACTATGGACATCCATTGATAGGAGACAGCACCTATGGCTCGAACCGCTCTTTAAAAGTAAACCTTACGGGTCAGGCTCTCCATGCCAGAAGTCTATCTTTAGTTCATCCAGTATCGGCAGAATTGATTACGGCGATCGCACCTTTACCCGCAGAGTTTACCAAACTGCTGCAGGTGCTGCGTAATCGGACAAATCGGGTTTAAAAGCTAACAAAAATGCCAATTAAAAAGAGGGAGATTGCGAATCAACAACATAATTTTTTTAGCAACTATGAAGCTAATTTGCAAACTTCCCTCTTCAAGTCCAATTAGCTGGAGATTAGACTTCCGCTAATAAACTATTCCGATTAGGTGTTTTTGCGATAGGGAACTTTAGACAGGTAGTCAATGTTCGATACAGATGCAGAACTAGGTGCATTTGCTCTACTAGGTAAGCTACGAGCCATATCCATATACAAAGCAGGGCTTCCTGCCTGGGGCTTGGATTCTTGAGGCTTGTAGGTACGAACTTCGCTCTGCCAAATAATTTGAGGGAAACCCAAAATAGCGCGATAGTATTCGTTGTAACGAGGAGACTTAATGTTAAAGGGACGTTCTCCTGTTTGGCGACCTGCAAGTACACGACGGCGTTGGTAGGGTACGATGTCGTAACCAAAGTTTTCCATGTACTCATCAGAATCGAGCAGTTCGTCTACGAATCCTGCTAAGCCTTTTGTGCCGATTTTAATCGACCAGGCAATTTTTTCTCGCTCATTATAGGGTTCGCGTCCTAAAGCTTTCTGAATGCAGTGTTCTACGAAACGATAATTACTGTTTTTGGCATAAAAACTATTGTAAAAAGTTTCTGACAGCAACAAACCGCGAATAAAATCGCGTACGGTAATCTGACGGTTGCGTAGCTGAGATTCCAGAAAAATCTCGCGATCTGCTTTGAAAGCATAGAAAAAAACCTGACGATAAGCAGAATCAATCAGATCGTTCATTTCACTCAAAGAGAATGCGTTCTCTGCTGAGTAAATTCTAGGTTGGTCATCAGTCCCAACATCGTATCCATCGACACGACTATTTTGGGATTTAGGCTTATAGCCCAATAAAGGAATAGACAAGTCGAAACCTCCGTCTACGGTGAATTATATTAAAAATCTTAGTCCCAATCATACGTTAGACAGGGGTGGCAAATAAACAAGAGTAACAAAATATTACAGAGTGCTGAGTTAGATTGTGCTTGCTTATTAGTCGCTAGTCTCAATAACTTGCTTGATTAGCGGTCGGCGATCGCTAATTGCCGACCGCTAATCAATTACCATCCAGAGATGGCAAAAGCTTTACTATCTATGTTTTCTGCTGTTGAGGGTGCATCGTCCGCTTCACTCACGCGAGATTCGGCACAGAAAGTTGCTGTATTAAATCCGCCAAATCTTTTAACGGTGCTGCTACGCAGACGTAGATCGGCATTTACAAACCAAAAGCGCTCGATAATACTCATGGTTTCATATTCTGTGATTAAAACCAGCCCGTCTTCTCGATCCATATGATATTCTCCCGCTACAGGCACAATTTCGGCATAACCACGTTCTCGCAGCAGCTTACCCTTACGCAGATCTGACCCTTCGGGAATCAGAGCGAACACCGTTGTTCCCTTGTGGTCTTCGTTGTCCTTGTCCCAAGCCATTGAGCCATCCCAGCTTACAAACGCACCGCCGATCGCTGTGGCAGGATCGATTTCATGCATCTCGCAAATTGCTGCAATTTTTCCATCTCCTGCGTCGAGAAACTCAACTTTGATATCGGAACTACCACCTTCTGCTCTTCTAAAAGGTAGGTGATGAGTCGTGCGTTGCGATCGCCATCTGCCCGCACTCTGCTGGAAAAACTCTTTAGCGTCTTTAATCGAATTCATTTTTAAACTTAGTCTTTAAATTAAGCCTTGGTGTAATTGCTATTTACTATATCTACAATTTAGTTGCTGCTGTGCTGCTATAGCCGATATTTTAGATTTTTCCGCATCAAAATACACCAAATTTATAGTTGTTCGATAAGTATTTTATAACTTTTTGTTGCTTCGATTAATTATTACTTGACTTTGTGGACTATTTATACTGGTGGGTGTTAAATTGATTGCAAATCGAAGAGCGACCCACAGCCTGCTTCGCAGGCAAAGTCATGCAAAGCATGACGATGGCACATCCGTGCCGTTCGCCGAAAGGCGCAAAGGAACGCGCGAGTCAACACTTAGCTGAGTAAAAAGTATTGCTAAAGGCTAGGTACTTATTAGATTAAGGAGTGATGCTCATGGATTTATCAGGTCAACTGAGTATGGAGCAGCAATTTAAGTTAAAAGTGCTTCACGAACAGGTACAGGGCTTAAGTAAAGAGCAGGCGCAAGAATATTTGTTAGAAATGTTTCGTCAGATGATGGTCAAAGACAATTTGGTCAAAAATCTTTTGAGAAACGCTTGAGTTTATATTTCAACGAGGAAATTTATCTTTTGTAGGGTGAAGCTATAGCCAGCAAACAAGGGGCATTAAGGCTTAAATAAGCTTAAATAGTTTTAGTGCTTTGAATTGATTCAAATATTTGGGAACAGGAATCAAAACTTATTTCTAGAGTAAGTGAGCTTTAACCGAACTTCGCACCTACAGTCTTTTTTATTAATTATTTAATTACCAACCTGCAGTTGCTAATTTGCGATCGCTCATCGGCGATCGCATCTAGTTTGAGAAAATGAGCAGTTATCGGTGCCGACTTAAGTTGCAAAATATTGACATTTTGTAACTCTATTTAGCAATTTAAGATAAAGTTTATTGCAATTGTTAAAGAATAATTCATTTACAACTTCAGTAGCAATTAAGGGGAAACTTTACCTCCTACAATGTATAGACGTAGTGAGTAAATATACTGGGTAAACCCAAAATGGAAGCTGAGAAAATTAGTCATGAAGTATTATTATCAGCCCGCGAGCTAGAAATTGTAGAGCTAGTGGTAACGGGGTTGAGCAATCACAAAGTCGCTCAGATACTAGAAATCAGTAAGAGAACCGTTGATAATCACATCAGTAATATATTGAAGAAAACTGGCGTGACTAATCGTGTAGAGCTAGTACGCTGGTCTTTACAGTGGGGCAAGGTTTGTTTGGATGAAGTGAACTGTTGCTCGATTGCCGATTTAACTCAAAGTTTAAAGCCAGATGAAGTGGTTTCTTGAGTCATTCCCAGTTCATATAATTCTGGTAGTCGTAGCTTTGGTACTAAGTAGTTGTCAAAGCGATCGATATATCACACCAGGAACTCAAGCAATCAATGCGACTTTAAATTCTCTGTCTGCAGAAAAAGACCCTAACTTTTCTTATAATGGTCGCTACCTAGTCTATACAAGCGACCGAGGGAGAAAGCGCAGCGTCTATCTGTACGATCTTACCCGACGACGCTTAATACCTCTACCTGGTTTGAATCGCCCTGGTAGCATGCAGTCCCAAGCAGACATCAGTGCAGATGGTCGTTATATCGTTTACTGCTCCGAACAGTTGGGAAAGTCAGATATCTACTTATACGATCGCACCGCAGCAAAGAGCGAAAACATTACCAAGAGCTTTATTGGCGAAGTCCGCTACCCCAGCATCAGTGGTAATGGACGCTTAATTTCCTTTGAAGGCAATCGTTCGGGACAATGGGATATTGAAATATACGATCGGGGGACAGGAATTAATTTATCTACGCCTCAAAATTCAGAGATTGCCCCCACAGCACCATAATCGGGATGAACGAGACAACAAACATTAAAGCTCATCAATTGTCTGTTGACCTTTTTCAGAAAGAACATAACCTAGAAAGGTTTCCGTATCTGGACTTAGAGGTTCTTGGTAAACATAATACATCTGGGAGTCTGCCTCATCCTTCTGAGACTGGCTGTAGATTGCAATTTCTCTCAAGCCTGCATCCTTTTCTACCTGACTCAAAGGGCGATCGAGGGCGGCTATGTCAATTTCTCTTGATGAGAGCAAATTCAGACCAATAGTTCCGCCATCACCCTTTGTAGTAATAACCGTTCCAGGATACTGCCGATGAAAACTTCTGCGTAAGACATGATTAATCTGGTTCAGCTTTGCCGAGCCGTTGATAGTCACCGATGTGCCTTGAGGAACAATGACTGGCACAACAAACTTTTTCTGAGAGCCGTTAGCAGTCGATGGAGATGCTTTTGGCTCAGAGCCAACCGCTTTTGCTGTTGTCGGAAGGTTCGACTGACTAAAAATACTGTCTTTACGCAAACCGTCGCCGTCTTTAGCAAATAGACCAAATGCGCTAATCTTACTATTCGCCAACCATGAAAAACCGAGGGTTACAATTAGTACTGTCGTTACAAAGGCCAAGATTAGAGGCAGAGTATCGCTTTTTTTAAACATATTAAATATAAAGAGAAGAATATAACTATTAAATAAATAGTTCCAATTGAGGCAGATTAAAGTTAACTAATTGAGAGTAAGTTTAGCTTAATGTCCGACCGATAGTAAAGTTACTTATCTAGAGCCTAGATTATAAATAAATTTTCCATAGCTAATGGAAACAAGGGATACAGAGTTTTGGTTCAAAACCGTTCGACAGTAACATTATCTAGGAAAATTGTGGAGCAGTAATTGTTGAGAGTAAAGACACTTAGTTTATTTTGTAGTGCCCAAATCGAAAATGCTCTTTATGCTTAATTTATAGAGCTATGTGCGCTTATTTTAGAAAGAACTTCAGTTTTACTGACAATCAGTATTCAAAGAAAGATATGAGTTAGCCTAGCTATGATTTTGTGCAAATAGAGCAATTTAGACTAATAAGATAAATTGTTTACTTTCCCAGATGTGATGCTTACATACGAGACAGGGATTTGCCCTCAGTGCGGAAATTAGAGATTCGCAAGTCGTGCTGCGAAGACGTAAGCCTATTGGCTCTGCTGAACTTTGCTAATCACCAGGTATAAGTAGACAACCAAAAAAATATGCTTAGAACAATTAGTTGTGTTGTAAACTAGGCTGGCGACTAGAATTACTGTATAGTGTCTTGGTTCAAGTCGCTAAGATGCAGCTAGCGGTCGTAAATCCAGAAAATCGAGAGCAGAAAAGTAATGCCATCGCCAAATAATCCGCGTCGGACGAAAATTGTTGCCACAGTAGGGCCAGCCACCCTAAAGCCTGATGTTTTAAGACAGCTAATTAAAGCTGGAGCAACCACTCTAAGGATTAATTTCTCTCACGGCACGCAGCAAGATCATCAAAAGGCGATACGTCTAATTAGACAGACTGCTTTTGAATTGGATCAGCCTGTTGGCATTTTACAAGATTTACAGGGTCCTAAAATTCGTTTGGGTAAGTTTGCAATGGGCAAAATTAACCTAAAAAAAGGCGATCGCTATATTCTGACCAGTCGTCAGGTGGAATGCAATGAAGAGATTGGCTGCATTAGCTACCAAAAACTAGTTGACGAGGTTCCCGCCAACGCCACTATTCTACTTGATGATGGCAAAGTAGAAATGCTGGTAGAAAGCGTCGATCGCGCTAGTCAAGATCTCCACTGTCGGGTAGTTGTAGGGGGAGATCTGTCTAGTAACAAAGGGGTGAATTTTCCTGGTATATGTCTTTCGGTTAAGGCTCTAACCCAAAAAGATCGCGAAGACTTGATGTTTGGTCTGGATCAGGGTGTAGACTGGATTGCCCTGAGCTTTGTACGCAATCCCCAAGATATTCTGGAGATCAAAGACTTAATTTCTAGCGCGGGAAAATCGATTCCCGTCATCGCCAAGATCGAAAAACACGAAGCGATCGAACAGATGGATGCCATACTTACCCTCTGCGATGGAGTAATGGTAGCCAGAGGAGATTTGGGGGTAGAACTACCTGCTGAAGATGTGCCAATTTTGCAAAAACGTTTGATTGCGACTGCTAATAGGCTGGGCATTCCTATCATTACCGCTACGCAAATGCTGGACAGCATGGTAAATAGTCCTCGACCAACTCGTGCCGAGGTTTCTGATGTCGCCAACGCCATCCTAGACGGTACCGATGCGGTAATGCTTTCTAATGAGACTGCAGTAGGTAACTATCCAGTCGAAGCGGTAGAAACAATGGCAACGATCGCCTGTCGGATCGAACAAGAACAGGGGACAAACAAGCTCAAGCGTACCAAACGTTCTATTACTCACGCAATTTCGGCTGCGGTAGGGGAAATTGCTTCTCAGCTAGATGCGTCGGCGATTATGACCTTGACTAAAACTGGTGCAACCGCCCGTAACGTATCCAAATTTAGACCGAAAACTCCTATTCTTGCCATTACGCCTCATGTTTATGTTTCTCGCCGTTTACAGATGGTCTGGGGAGTAAAACCCTTGCTGGTACTGGATTTATCCTCTGCTACTCAGACTTTCCAAGCAGCAATCAATGTGGCTCAAGAGAAAAACTGGCTGGCTGCGGGAGATCTCGTGGTTATGACAGCAGGAACTCTCCAAGGGGTAGCGGGATCGACAGATCTAATCAAGGTAGAATTGGTTAAAGCTATACTAGGAGAGGGTTCGGGTATCGGACAGGGAGCGATTAGCGGTCGTGCTAGAGTGGCTCAAACTGCTGCAGACATCAATGACTTTAATCCAGGGGAAATTTTGGTTGCCTCCTCAACCAACGCTCAGTTTGTCGATATTATTCGTCAAGCATCGGGAATTATTACCGAAGAAGATAATATTACCAGTCACGCTGCGGTGATTGGTTTGCGCTTGGGCATTCCTGTAATTGTAGGCTTCAAAAATGCTACCGAAGTTATTCGCGAAGGCGCAATTTTAACCGTCGATGCTAAACGAGGATTAGTCTACTCTGGGGCGATTACCAAACGATAAATTTAGTTAGTAGTTAACGCTCAACAGTCAATTTTAAATAAAGACCTGTAGTTCGCCGTATATGTTAGCTCGGCTTTGTAAGAGCAATCGTCAAATAAATAGTCGATATGGGCGTAAGAGAAGACATCTTTTAGTTGACTTTCAAGCTGGACTACATCTAATTTACTATCTGCTACCTAAGCAAAGCGATCGCTCACGCCAAATGATGTTCCATTGCATAGCAAACTAGCTCAGTGCGGTTATTAAGTTCTGATTTACGCAATAAACTGCTGACATATTTTTCAATAGTGCGGTGGGACAAATGCAGTTGCTGACCAATTTCGATATTCGATCGACCCTCAATCAGTAATTGCAAAACCTCCTTTTCGCGAGGGGTTAATTTTAGCCTGTCGTGCATTTTACGAGCATCTTCGTCTTGAGATGTGTCTAAAATGGTAATTGTGTCTGGCTGAATGATACCTGCCTTTCCATCTCTATCTCCATGAGAAAATCTCAATTCAGAATGGATTATTTGCGATCGCTCTAACAAATTACGAATAATTGCGCCTAACTCCTCTACCTCAAAAGGTTTGGGAAGATACAGATCGCAACCCACCTGATACCCCTGAATTCTGGCGGTGGTTTCATGCTTTTCGCTGAGCAAAATGACTGGTAATAGGCGATATTCAGGTAGCCGACGAATATCTTCGATCAGCTCATAGCCATTTTTATAGGGCATCTTGATATCAGAAATTAGTAGATGAGGATGGTATTTTTCCAGCATCTCCAAAGCTTGCTTTCCGTTTTCTGCTGAAATTACAGAATAGCCATTCAACTCCAGATAATCGTTAATTGACAATCGTATCGCTGGATCGTCTTCTGCAACCAAAATCAATAAGGGCATTAGCTTATAGCTTTCTTCTCTGCCTAATAAAGATCATCTTAGCTCTTAACCTCTAGCGCGTTTATATTTGCTTAAGATTTTCTGTCTAAAGACGTATTTGTTAACAGTAGTTAGTAATTAGTTTTATTTGCTTTAACCTGACCGAGCCAATTCTGAAGCTCGAATCAGCGCTCGCCTTAACTTAAATAATTTGCTTAGTATTCAAGGCGATCGCTACTTTTGACGCTTCTGCTTTTTATAACCAATTACCTACTAATACAAAAGGAGCCCAGTAAAAAGGATGGCGATATATAGAATCAGATTCTCCTAGTAGCTCTAACTGCGCTTCACGCAAGGCTTTAGCCTTACTAATTTCGTTATTTTCAGAAAGATTGGTATAAAATTTACCCATTAGATTGGCAGTAGCCTCATCATCCGCACTCCAGAGAGTTGCAATAGTACTGCGAGCTCCCGCTCGAACTGCTACACCCGCCAAACCCAAAATAGCTTCACTATCGCCCTGGGCAGTGTTACAGGCACTAAGAACTAGCAACTCAATCGGTTGAGAACGTTTGAGATTTCCTGCCCGCAGCAGGCTATCAAACTGATTGACGTTGATCAAGGGATTGCCCTGTTGTGTACCGCTGAGAATAAAGGTTTGATCGGCAGTCGAGCCAAACTGCCCGTGGGTTGCTAAATGAACTACGGGGAAGTCTGATTCCTGTAGTTTCTGTCCCAAACTAGCTTCGGTAAACTCTTTGTTAAGCAGGATTTCTGAATTAGCAAAGATTGACTTAATCGTCTTCAACTCGTCTTCTACTTTGGGAATGGGCGGAAAACGATAGGCTGGAAAATCTCCCGTAACCCCTGCAGCTAGAACTTTAATTGGCTGGCGTTTCAATGGTTGAGGCGAAGTGAGCTGTAGACCAGAACTCAAGGCAATGTCGTAATCCTTCTGAATTAAATATTGCTGTTTTTTGCGATCGTATAGTAGTGACATGGGAATATTACGTAACGAACCATCTAAGACAAACACCAAAGTTTTGACATTGCTGGCTTCGATCTCCGCCTCGGCTGGCTCAACTAACCAGCTATATAGTTCCGAAGCGGGGGGTAAGATATTTTGCTGCAGAGACTCATCTAGAGATAGCTTTAGCTGTTCTATGGTCTGACCTGCTTGAGGATTACCCCGTACCCCACGAATCTCTTCGGCAAAACCAGGGTTAGTCAGAGCGCGACGGCGAAGTTGTTGAATCGTATTATCTACTTTTTCTTGAGTTAAATTTGGAGTGGTATAGCGACGCAGGGGTTTACCTGGTAAGGTCAAAATTACTTCCAAACGATCCTGGAGCAAAATCGGATAGATTACTGCTGCTCGTGCATCGACATCATCGATCGCCACTGGTTCTTCGGATACTTCAGAGCAGGGATCGCGAAAGAAGTTATCGAGGGTAACGATCTGTAATGACTCTAATACATCTCTAGCCTGCGCTAGCTGGGGCGCAGTGGGTTCTGACTGGAGCAGCAGGCTGATATATTTACGAAAAATTGGTTCAACGGGAGTGGTAGCTAAATCGCTCCGCAGGCTTCTAATCGTATTAAAAGAGGTTTCGTAAGCCGAAAGAGCCCGATCTCGTTTTCCTCCTGCGGCCAGGATTTCTCCTAGTTGAGCATTCCAACGATAGGCAATTTCAGGATGTTCGGCAGTAGTAGCAAGCTGGAGCGAGTTTTCTGTTAATCTTTGTGCCTCTTGATATTGTCCCTGCTGCTGGTATAGAGAGCCAAGATACCCCATTGCTTCGGCTTCAGCCGTCTTGTTGCCAATGGTCTGAGACTGCTCGATCGCCGTTGCTAAGATTTGAGCCGTATCGCGATCTCGATCGCCGTTACGCATCAGACTTTGAGCCAGATTAATCCGTCCGTAAATCCCTCCACGAGTTGCAGGTAGCTGAGTGACGACTGGTTCGATTTGAGTAATCTCCTGGCTAATTTGAGTTTGTAATTCCCGTTCTAGCTCCTCTCCTAGAGTAATTGAACCATCGCTAATCTGCTGTAAAAAGTCTGGATCGTTAATTTCTAAGAAGTCAAGGTTGCGGTTGAAATCTGAGATTGCCCCTTGCCAAAATTCCCGCACGTCTAGCAGCAAACTCAGACGGTTGAGTCGGGCTTTCGTACTATCGAGTTGGCTACTATCGATTTCGGCTGCCTGCTGGTAGTAGTCTAGGGCTGGTTGATAGGCTGCCAAAGCAGATTCGGCAGTACCATCGGCATTGGCAACTACGTCTAAGACAATAGTTTGAGTTGAGAATTTGTTTTGCTGCTGTAGAGCGATCGCTCGTTGAGCATTACCCAAACTTAATAGAGCAGCAGTCTGTTGCGGTGAGCCGTCTAACTTTTTGGTACTTGCTAGACTTAATTCTAAAGCTTGGTTGGCAACGCGAGGATAACCACTTGCCCGCAGATAGTCGCCAAAACGCAATAGTCCCTGAACCTTATCGCGATCGTCTGGCTGTGCCTGAATTGCAGCGATACCTGGCAATAACTTTGATTTTGCTTCTTTGTTTATCGGTGCATCTTGTTCTAGCTGGGATTCAATTATCTGTGCATCGACAACGATCCGATCGCAGCTAATTTCTGACAGATTGAAAGCAGAAAGTAAACTAGCGCAAGAGCGATCGTAAAGCCCTAGCGCCTGCTGTGCCGTGGCTGTGTTCAAATAGCTCTCACGGCTGCCCGCCTCATCCTCCGCTACCGAATAGGCTGCTGCTGCCTGTTGCCAAGTTTCAATAGCGAGATCGAGCTGACCTGACGCATAGTACTTTTGTCCCTGTTGTGCCAGCTTAACTGGCGATGGGGTATTTTGGGCGCGAACGGGAACAACGGCAAGGGCAACACCCATGCTCATTAACAGAATCAGGCCGAGAGTAGTTCGACGACCTCGAAAGAGAGTTTTTTTAATTCGTTTTTTTAATAGCTCGATTTTGTTCGAGATCATATTTAATGCCTCTGTAGTGATTAGAATTAAAGGTCGGAAATATTAATTGGCAATATCTAGCGCAATATTTATCGCCGTATTCAAAAACTTAAAAAGGTAAAAATTCTAAAGAAAAGTAAATCCCCTTCTCTTGAAGAGTATCGTCGTTATCTTCTACCTCAATTAAGGGAATACCGTAGTCTAAACGAGCATTCAAGGTATCAAATATATTTAGTCTGAGTCCTAAGCCAAGAGAGACAACGGTATCTTCTTCCTGACGCTCTTCATCAGAATTACTCCAGGTAGTACCAAAATCCACGAAGGGGACGACAGAAATGCTGCTTTGATTGTTGCTCCAGCGATAGAAAGGAACTCTCACCTCTGCCGAAGCTAGTATGCCACTGTCTCCCAACAGAGCATCTTGACGATAACCGCGAACGCTGTCAATTCCTCCCAGGCTAAACCTTTCGAGGGGAACAAGGTCGTCTGTCGAAATCTGAAGATCGGAACGAAGCAGCAGATTAATATTTGAACTGGATTTTAGCTGTCTGAGCCACTGCGCCTGTCCTCGCCACGATACAAATTTACCGTCGGGTCTTCCTTCGTTGACCGTCGCATCAAAAGCATCTATACCCGCACTTATTTGCGATCGCGCTGCAAAAACGTCTTTTCTGGTTCTTTTTGTCCAGTCTTGAAAAAAACGGATTGCCGAAATCTTGGTTTCGCCATTTTCATCTGCCCCAGGAGACAAAGTGGGAAAAGGCTCGTTCTCTAGGGTAACTTCATTCGTCTGGCGAGAAAATTCTAGACCCAAAGCTAGTTCCTGAGTCGATTCTCCGCTAGCTTTGAGCAGAATCGGCTGTCTAAATGTAAACTCTAGTTCATCAGTTTGAGATTCTATTTCTAATGTCTCAAAATCGCCTTCGATAATATCGCTATCAATATTGCGATAGCGTACTCCTACCGTCCCGTCGAGAGAATTTACGGGAACTGTATAGCTAGTATCAAAATCATCACTACCGTCCGTATTCTTATAAACAAAGCTCAGACGATCCGCATAACCGACAAAGTTGTTATGGTTTAACTCAAACCCTCGTTGAAAACTGCCGACGCTAGGAGTCCGACTATTATTCGTGAAGAGTACGGGGTCAAATTCATTAGCCTGATTGACCGCAACATCTAAATTCCAACGATCTCGACTGCCACCAACGGACAGCTCGGCATTAAGATTGTCAATTAGTGGATTTAACTGTAATAGCTGGAGAGCTTCCTGTAATTGCTCGATATTTAACGGCTTACCTGCACCCCTGGCTAATCGCGAGCGAACGTAACTTTCTTCTAAACGACCATTAACCTCAACGTTAATCGTCTCAATTTTGCCTTCTACTGCCTGTAGAGTAACCACGCCCTGGTTTATATCCTGAATCGGCACGACTACCCCAGAGTTGACATATCCCTTTGCCGTGTATAGCTTGGTCAGCTCAGTTTCCAATTCTAATAAGTCTGCAAAGCTAATTTGGCGATCGCGATATCGATCGAGAATGGCTGCAACTTCTGCCTCTTCCAAAACGGTATTCCCCTCTAGCTTGAATTTTCTGACCTTAAACTGCACTTCTGTTTCAGGAGTTTCTCCTTCGGGTAGCCGATTGGGTAGAGAATCTAAAAATTCTTCAACGGGAGGTAACGGAGTTATTGCAGGATCTCGCCGAACATCGGGTAAAGGGGTTGGTGGCAAATTGTCTACATTGCTTCTGGTCGGCAGTTCTGGAGCTTGAGCTAAATCTGAGGCTCGATCTATGCTTCCATAAGCTGGTAGTTGACCAGCCAGTAAAAACCCTGACCCCGCAAAAACTAGTAGCTGCGGTACTTTAGTCCATAAACTTAATAAACGTTTGTGCATATATTTTTGAGCTTTGGCGAGCTTAACCAAGAATTCAAATAGAATCAATCACTAGCCAAGAGTTTAGTTACTTACTTCTCGATACATTGTGTCTACTAAAGAGCGATCGTCCAAACTAGACTGTTTGCGGAGCGCCATCAGAGCTTCTCAGCTATATCTGTTGACCTTGGCTTTCTTAGCTTACTACGACGGCACTTCATATTAAATCTTTTCAGCTTCTTACTGTAACTATTGTTAACGATGGCTAAAAGCAATAAGAATTGAAGTAATTAAATATTCGGGAATATATCTAAAAAATGTTCTTCTTGCTCTTGAGCTTTTGAAATAATTTCAAGCCCTAGCTTTTTTTACTGCGATTATTTTTTTCGCAAATTATCTAGCATCATTTGAAACTAATGTGCTATTATAAGCACTGAGCTTAAAAGGTTTTTATTTGCGGATGTCGTATAGTGGTAATACCTTAGCCTTCCAAGCTAAAGCTAGGGGTTCGATTCCCCTCATCCGCTTTTTCAGTCAGAGTATGGGTTTCAAAGCATCGAGGCGGGATACAAAACGAGGTTAGTTTTCATTATGCCCCCGTTTTGCCTCCAATATCGATGCAAGAATGCCCTATTTGTCTTGGCTTCACAGCATTGTAAACATTACCTCTTGCAATAAAGCCTATCGTTGAATGGCTTACATTAAGCTCCTTATCAGTTGCTTTGTAAGATAACCCTTGTTGTAAAAGCTGTAGCGCCAACTCTTTGGTAGTCCTGAAGATGTAAGGATTGATTATAGTGGCGAACGAAAAACCAAATAGCTCCAATACAATTTTTAATAGCAGACACAAACTGAGAACAAATAGTTCGAGTCATATCTAATCATCAATAACTGCATCGCGATCGAGTAGCAAGAGATTACGCAGGCTGCCAGTATCTAGATCCGTTAGCCACTGTTCTCCTGCATTGACGGTTTGTTCGGCAAGTTCTTTTTTGCTTTCAATAATGTCGTTGATCCGTTCTTCTAGCGTTCCAGTACAGACAAACTTGTGTACCTGTACGTTGCGCTTTTGTCCAATCCTAAATGCTCTATCCGTTGCCTGATTTTCTACCGCAGGATTCCACCAGCGATCGACGTGAAAGACGTGATTTGCCCTAGTGAGGTTGAGTCCCGTTCCCCCAGCTTTAAGAGAGAGAATGAAGATTTTTGGACCATTTGGTTCGTTTTGGAAGCGATCGACCATTTCCTGTCTGGCTTCGCGGGGAGTCGCGCCATAGAGAAACATTACCTCTTCTTCCAATTTGTCTGAGAGATATGGTTTAAGCATTTTTCCCCACTCAGAAAACTGGGTAAAGATCAGCGATCGATCGCCTTCATCAACAATTTCTTCGAGCATTTCTTCGAGGCGCAGTAATTTACCAGAGCGATCGCTAAAATCATCGGTTTTTACAACGGCTTTTTTGTTTTCCTTCACGAGCAGTTCGGGATGGTTGCAAAGCTGTTTGAGACGCAACAATAGGGTGAGAATTAAGCCACGGCGTTTGATCCCGTCAGAATCTTCAATTTCTTCCAGGGAATTGTCCACAAGCTTTTGATACAGTTCTGCCTGCTCTGCCGATAGTCCACAGAAGACGTTCATCTCTTGCTTTTCGGGCAAGTCTTGAATAATATTCTTATCAGTTTTTAAACGACGGAGAATAAATGGTTGCGTTAAAGATCTGAGAATATTTAACGATTCGCGATCGCCATATTTTTCGATCGGTGCAGCAAATCGCTTTTGGAAGAAATTACGATTGCCCAGAAAACCTGGGTTGAGAAAGTCGAGAATCGACCAGAGTTCGGTTAATCTGTTTTCTACAGGTGTTCCTGTTAGAGCAATACGGAAGCCTGCGGGAATTTCTCTCACTGCCTGAGACTGTTTTGCCGAGGGGTTTTTAATATTTTGAGCTTCATCTAATACTATTCCCTGCCAATCAATTGTGGAGAGGGTTTTCTGATCGCGATGGACTAGAGAATAACTGGTAATAACGAGATTTATTCCTTTTACTGTCTTGGCAAAGGTTTTTCCCTGTTCCCTAGAAACGCCGTGATGAATCATCGCCTTTAACTTGGGCGCAAACTTTTTAACTTCGCGTTCCCAGTTATTAATTACCGAAGTTGGACAGACTAATAAAGTAGGTTTTTTGAGTAGCTTTTGCTGTTTGAGATTGAGCAGAAAACCAATAAGCTGTACCGTCTTACCAAGTCCCATATCGTCTGCCAAACAAGCACCCAAACCCCAAGTATCTAAGAATGATAGCCAGCCTACCCCCTTTGCCTGATAGGGGCGTAATTCCCCTTTGAAGTCCTTGATATTATTGACGGGTTCGACGGATTTATCATCAGATAAATTATCGAGTAAACCTGCTAACACGCCCGTTGGTTCAAACTTGACTACGGGCAGCTTTGCCAGAGTCTTTGTATCTCCTGTAGACAGGCGCAAGGCATCCTCCACTGAAAGATCTAGCTGTTCGTTAGACTGGTTTAATACCTGCTGTGCCGCTCGAACGTCAGAAGGCTGAAGGGCAATCCACTGCCCGTCGATCTCGACAATTGGAGATTTCTGCGCCAATAGCTTTTTAAAATCAGTCTTGGATACGGTGCGATCGCCTACCGCAATTTCTAACTTATACTTGAGCATACTGTGCAGACTTAGACGTTCTCCTTTTCTTTGAGATACCCCTGCCGTCATCTTGATACCCAATCTCTGTTCGGTATTATCATTGGTCAAGCCAGGAGGCAAGATTACCCCCAAGCCGTTATCCCGTAATTGCCAGACCCGCCCTCGAATAAACTCATAGACCTGAATTGGGTCGAGAGAACAGCTAATTGGTTGGCTGCGATTTAAACTGGTTAAAATTGGCTCATAGATGCGTGTTGCTAATCCCAAACCCTTGAGTAAAGTTTCCTGAGGATTTTCGATCGTGCGCTCGCCAATCTTCAGAAAATCTGCCGCGCATTGCCAAATTGTTCCTGCATCGACAATAAAATCAGGATTATCTAAAGCCTGTAAATAGTAGTTTAAAGACCAGTCGGGCTGTTCTTTGCCCTCTATCGTTTCCGCTGGTGGAGTTAAAACAAAGCAAACTCGGTAGCGATTTAAACCTAGTTCATTTTGCCGATTGACGATATATTCGCTGATGGGTAACGTCCAGCTATATAAGGCGTTGGTCAAACGATTGGCATTTTTGGTACTAGTTTCTAGGACGGGAGATTCAGCTAGAGATTGCAACCAAGGTTCAACGCCAAAATCTTTAAAAGTATTCTGATTAATATCGATCCAAGGACGCAACCGCGCATCCAAAATCAGAGAAAGCGATCGCAATAACAATCCTTCATCGGTGGTATCGGCTTGAGATTCTTCCGCATCTAGATATGCCAGACAGGCTTCTGGGAGTGCTTGGGTAAACTTTGCCAGCCTAACGCGATCGACTTCACTGTCAATCAAAGGCTGCCAGACACTTTTATAGCTAGTGCGACGAGACTTTTTAACCTCAATTCCTGGTAAAAATTTCTGCCTGACAATTAAGTCCAATGCCCAGCGATATATATGCGACCAATAGCGAATATCTCCTGCCAAGTAATCAGTATTTGACTGTAACGAACTCAAAGATAATATCTGCAATAGGCTAATTGTTTCTTCCACGCTTAGCCGAAATCCTCGGACTTCCCAGAGATATAGATCTAGCTTAGACTCTCCCTTAACTGCATTACCAGCATAAACAGGCTGTACCTTCTTATTGTCTGCCGTACCAGTAACAATGGTAGGCATTCCCACTAGCTGAGTATGCCATCTGGTTTTATTTAATAAATCGTCAATCTCTAATTCATGGCTGTGAAACAGATCGAGCAATTCTGAGCGTTGCAGGTTAAAGGGATGAACAAAATCCCCAGACTTGTTTAGGGAAAAGGTTTCATTCACCAAGGAACGCCAAGCTTGCCCCCAGACAAAGAAATAGTCTTGACCTGCGTTAACGATCCAACTGCCGTGAATAATTGACATAGTTATCTTGATTGAGACTTAAGCTTGCTAGAGATTAAGATATTTATTCTGTTGCCTAGCCATAGATTGAACCTGCGGGTTATTCCTCCTTTTCAGTCCCATAACTGATTCGTTGAAGAAGAAATTTTCCAGAGTAATTCCTTAGTGTAGCAAGTTTCGTTCAATAGTCATCACAGATTAATGATTATTTATCACTTGTAAATATTTGATATTCTCCTCCCAAAGACTCAACAATAGACTTGGTATTGGCTTGCAGCATTTTAACATAGCTATCCCCCTCGCTTCCTGGCGCGCCGATTGAATCTGAATATAGCTCTTGGGGTGCAAGCTTTACCCCTGCTTCCTCCGCAACAGTTTTAATCAACTGAGGATTAATGGTCGTTTCGGCAAAAATTGCGGGTATTTGCATCTTCTTGATATCGTTAGCCAGATTCTTAACCGTTTGGGCGCTAGGCTGTTCTTCTGTGCTAATTCCAATCAGCGTTCCTGCCATTTCTAAACCATAGGCGCTAGTAAAGTATTGAAACGCATCATGAGTAGTAACCAGCTTGCGTTGGGGTTCGGGGATAGTTGCAATCTGTTCGGCAATCCATAGATCGATCTGTTTCAGCTCGGTAATCAATTCTTCGGCATTAGCTGTAAATTCAGCTTCTGATTCAGGAGAAAGTTCGATCAGGCGATCTCGAATTGCTTCCGTCATGGCGATCGCATTTTCCGCATCCCCCCAAACATGAGGATCGGGTTCTCGCAGTCCCTGATATTCAAAATTTAAAGGTTCGACTACTTCCCCAACAGGAAATTTGGTCGCCTTCACCCCCGTCGAGTTAATCATTTTGATAATTCCAGGCTCCAGATTAAAGCCGTTATATAAAATCAAATCTGCCTTTTCTAGTGCCACACTATCTCTAGGTGTGGGTTCATAGACATGAGGATCTGCCCCAGCCTTAAGAATACCCTGATGCTCAATCTCATTTCCCCCCACTGTTTCGGTTAAATTGGCGATAATCGTGCTGGTAGAAACTACTTGAGGGCGATCTCCATTGGCATCATTTTGACCTTCTCTACACCCCGTTAACAGCAAACCTAAACATAGTCCTGTATAGAGAAAGAGCCGACGAGTCATAGATAGTTTCATTATTTGTTTATTTATCATGTTGATTTCCGTATACGGCTACTCTTGACATGTTTATCATATTTCTTTCATAATGTTTATCATAATCCTTTCATATTTTATTTAGGACATGAGCTATCCCACGGCGATCGCTGTTGACAATTTAGGAGTTTGCTACCGCACAGTAGAAGCCTTGCGGGATATTTCTCTCAATCTCGTTCCTGGCAAAGTAACGGGAGTCTTTGGTCCAAATGGTGCGGGTAAAAGCACTCTAATCAAAGCAATGTTAGGTCTTATCCCTGCAAATACTGGCTCAGTTTCTTATGATGGGCAACCAATTGTCGATCGTTTAGACAAGGTTGCCTACGTACCCCAACGAACTCAAATTGACTGGACATATCCCGTGACGGTGTGGGATGTAGTGATGATGGGTCGTGTACGCAAAACGGGCTGGTTTCGTCGCTTTTCTAGCGTTAGTCGTCGTGAAGGCATGGCAGCACTAGAACAGGTAGAGATGAGCGAATATAAAAATCGTCCTATCGGTCAGCTTTCTGGCGGACAGCAGCAGCGCGTATTTCTAGCTAGATCCTTAGCGCAGCAGGCGGAAGTATTCTTTTTTGATGAGCCATTTGTGGGTGTAGACCAAAAGACCGAAAATATTATCTTTAACATCTTCCATCAACTTGCAGATGAGGGCAAAATCGTGGTGGTGGTCAATCATGACTTGGGTGAATCGATTACCAACTTTGACGAGTTGATTCTGCTCAATAAAGAGTTAATTGCTTCGGGAGACAGACAGCAAGTTCTCAAGGATGAAAACTTGCAAAAAGCTTACGGTGGCAAGGTGATGTTCTTTTCTGAAGAAAATAATTAAGATCGATCCGCAAGTCGAACAATCTAATCTTGCTAAAAACTTTTTGTCTAGTAAATGAGATGCTTTAAATAGTAATAGACTATTTGCTACTCAGTTGCGATACAAAATCAGCTTCAATAGTCAAAGGACTTTCTGCCAAACCTCGATTAACAAAATTGATTAAAAACTCTGCTGATAAATTCGGCAAACAGAAACTCGTCTCTATCTCCGTGTATTGAGAATCAACTAAACGGTAAAATTTAATTTCTTCGTTCTGCCAGAACCAGACTTCACCCACTCTCAAATACTGATACTTAATCAAGTCAGCAGTACCACCACTTGTAAAAATCACTTCTACAGCCAAATCGGGAATAGCTTTATCGACATCGAAAGCATAGGAAGTATCAGGCTCTTTACCTACCGTTTCAGGATTTTTTAAAGTTGTCGAACCCAGAGGAAAATAAAGCAAATTGAATTGACGGCAATAAGCGTTAATTAAGATTGAAATTGTTCGTTCGATCGCTTCATGACTTCTACTTGGTGACACAATAGTAATGACTCCCTCAAGATAGGATAGAAGATAGCGAGAGTTTGCTTGAGTAAGGTTCTCGTAGTCATTCCAAGCCATACCCGATAGTGTCAAAACTTGGTCTTGCCGAGTAAGTCGCTGAGAATCTATGGGTAGGTTGAGGAGATCGGTAAACATAATCTTATTTGGGACAACATTATTTCAGTCTAAAATTGCTCGATCGCCCTAGAAATAATTGCAAGAAAAGCGAGAGTTAATACATTCGAGATTAGATTGTATTGTATCCTATGGAATTATCTCGGTTTGTAGCCAAATACTTTTTGAGCTAGAAATTGAGTAGCGCGATCGATGATTATTCAGAATATACGGAGATTTACATAGTGCAAATTACAGGCAAAACCAAAGTGTTGGGTATCATTGGCGATCCTGTCGAACATTCCTTGTCCCCCGTAATGCATAATGCAGCGATCGCTAATTTAGGCTTAGACTATATCTATGTTCCCTTTCCCGTCAAACAGGGGAATTTAGCCGAGGCGTTAACGGGATTTGGAGTAGTCAACCTACAGGGATTTAGCATTACCATTCCTCATAAACAAGAGATTATTTCCCTGCTTACAGAAATCTCTGACGATGCAGCCAACATAGGTGCAGTGAATACAGTCTGGCGGACTAAATCTGGTTGGAAAGGTACGAACACCGATGCAGCAGGTTTTATTGCACCTTTAAAAGCAATGAATCGCGACTGGACAAAAGTAACTCCCGTCATTTTGGGTAATGGTGGCGCAGCTAGGGCGGTAATTGCTGGCTTAACTAATCTTGGTTGTCCAGAAATTCATGTTGTTGGACGTAACCCCGATAAACTGGCTCGATTTTATGAAAGTTGGTCACATGCACCCAAAATTACTTCTCTGCTTAAGATCCATAACTGGGACAATCTTAGTAGCCTTATTCCTGCTGCTGACTTGCTAGTGAATACAACTCCTGTTGGCATGTCGCCTAATATTGACGCTTCCCCTATAGATAAATCGCTGATGCAGAAACTGAAGCAAAATGCGATCGCCTACGATCTGATCTATACTCCCAATCCGACGCAATTTCTTAAGCTAGCTAAAGCCCAAGGCGCAACGACTCTCGACGGTTTAGAAATGCTGGTACAGCAGGGAGTAGTGGCATTAGAAATCTGGTTACAACAACAAGTCCCAGTTAACGTGATGCGTAATTCTTTGAAAGAATATTTAGGACTTTAGGTTTGAGGTTTTATTTGCGATCGCCTCTGATACTTATTTTGCCTTCGATGCAACCAGAAGCAACAGCTTCATTACTTCTGCGGGATCTTCCTTTTCATCGAGTTCGCGACCAATTTGCTTCACCCAAGCTTCAATTCCCTGTGGAATGCGTACCAACTTGGTTTTGCCTAGTTTGCTATAGTTTTACCCCGCATTTAATCGCTCCTCGGTAATAGTTAGTCGGCGCTTAATATCGTTGACTCCCTGCATGATGTTTAAACGATCTCCGTCTGAAGCCATTTGATAACCATACAAACGAGTTAATCTATCCTCATGGCGCTGTGAGACGACGTGCAGCGCATCCGCGGACGCGCCTCCAGGCGCTAATCCTTTCGGGCAGATCGTCGTCGCGACGACTGAAAAAGCTCTGCTTTTCGCATTAGATACATTCTCTGTTAAGTTAGCGATCGCTTGAGTATTTTTTTCCTGTTGCTGGGCAATCTCTTCCTGCTTTTTACTTATCTCTTCATGCTTTTCAGTAATCCTGGCGATCGCATCACAGAGCCATTCGGCTCAGAGTCTTGCCTCGCAAGACGATGGCGCGTAGCGCCGTTTTTCTAACTGCTTTACTTGAATATCTTGCTGAACTTGCAGCATCCGATTCAATATTTGGTTATATTCTTCAAACGTCATTTTAGTTTTGAGTTACTAATTATAGGGTTATAATCCATATTTATAGTAATTATAAGTTACTCAAATGCAATTTTCATAGCTGCTCCACTAAGTTTTAAATTTGGCGATCGCATATTTGAATATTACCAATTACCGCCATCGCCACTGCCATCACTACCACCACCACCACCAAAATCGCTACCACCACTACACCCGTTTGAGCTTCCAGCAGACCAATTTTTTTATTCAAATGAGCTTCAGTTTTATCGTTTAAAATAGATGCTTCATCTGTTACCCAACCACTATAGGTAGTTCTGGGATTGGAAACATCTTCCACAGTCAAGGCAAAAGCAGGAAACGACCAGCAGAATATAAACGAGCAAATTAAAATAGCTTTTAGTAAATGCTGCAATTTATTCATCGGCATAAGTAAAAACTAAAATAGTTAAATATGTTTGTAGCTTATAAAACTATTCTAACTATTGCATCTCTATCAACCGAAGTTTAATAAATCCTTTAAGGGCAAACAATATTTGCCCTTCTGAAATATTTGTAGAAAAGATTCGACTTTTTACTTCTCTAACCGATACCAGGAATAAATTTCAATTTCTGTGTTGCCTTATCTGCAATCTGGGAATAGCTTAGTTCGCCACAGAGGATTTTACCCATCAGTTGTCCCGCAGCAGGGCGCTTAACCCCCATTTTATAAGCAATCTTCGGTGCTTTATAGAATAATCCAGCCAGGAAGTCAGCCTTTGACAAATTCGCTCCCCATTCTTGATTTATCGACTCAGTATAGCCAGCCAGAGCATTTGCTTCTCCAGCTAACGCGCCCAAAATAGCGCTTGCTGCACGAACTCCCGTATAGATGGCGGGACGAATACCTTCACCGATTAAAGGATCGACCATTCCTGCTGCTTCCCCTACTAATAAAGCGCGATCGCTGTGTAAGGTACGTTCTTTATCCCAAAGATTTAGAGGATGTTCTTTATATTCTCCTGTGCTGGCATCTAGATCGAACAAAGCTGCATATTTAGTAAGCTGCTTTTTTAACTCGTCGGGCTTGCCTTTAGGGTTACGCACGTAGGCAGCACTGAAAGAATAGCCATCTGCTTTGGGAAAACACCACATAAAGCCATTTTTTAGAGATCCAAAGTCGAAAAATGCCGTTGTTTTTCGGCGATCGCTTAATTCTCCAGGTACGTGTAGACTAGCTGCTGCAATGGTGGTCGTGTCTTCTAAACCAATAAATTTGGCAACGTTGCTGTTTGCACCGTCTGCTGCGATCAAATACTTGCCTTCAAAGGTTCCCTCGCTGGTTTGCACTTGCCAGGTTTCGCCCTGCAAAGTAGCGCCTGTAACTTCTACACCGCTTTTGAACTCAGCACCCTTGCCCGTCGCCTGCTCCATTACAAAGTTATCAAACTGCGATCGCTGTACCATCCACATCGGCGTGACACCCTGCAATTCTACTTCTGCTGGATCGCCCATTTTAAAAGTATATTTCACCTGGGAAACATGATTCTGCACCACGGGGGCAAAATCAAAATCAAACCATTGAGCGATCGCAGGAGAGACTCCGCCACCGCAAGATTTATCACGGGGAAAACTTGCCTTTTCTAATACTAAAACTGAGTGACCCTGCTTTGCCAAATGATAAGCAGCACTTCCACCAGCAGGTCCAGCGCCTACAATAATACAGTCAAACATACCGAGTAATACCTGCTTTCTAAAGATTGTTATAAAACCTTTAACACATTAAAGCAAGAAAAACAGATAGGTCAAATTTATGACTAACAGATCTGAGTTGTTGCTTACCGTCAGTAACCAGTCTCCTAGTTATAGAGTGGGCAAAAATTACCCACGAAGACATAAGACCTAATAAATAAATTTGCCCACCGCATTCGTAATCATTTATCTGGCTGTATACCAGTACCTACAGGAGCAATAGATTTTAACTCCAGTTCGGGATGATCCTGTTCGGTTTGGCGTAGATTCCACTCGTTTTTAAACAGCAGCACTGGTCTACCCCAGTTATCTTTAACCGAAATTGCATTAAAGATCCTACCTGCGTTTTCCAGGGCATCCCAGCCACCATGTACCCAACGAGCAACACTATAGGGCAAAGGTTCGGTTCTGGTTTCCACGTTATATTCGCTTTCCAGACGAAACTGAACTACTTCGATCTGTAGTTGTCCCACCGCAGCCAAAATCGGATCGCGCTTAAATTCGTCGGTAGAATACATGATCTGGACTGCACCTTCTTCGCGCAACTCCTTGATACCCTTTTGGAACTGCTTAAACTTTGAGGGATTAGGATTTTTTAGATAGGCAAAGATCTCAGGCGAAAAACAAGGAATACCTTCATATTCGATCTTCTTGCCGTTGTAGATCGTATCGCCGATCGCAAATACACCAGGATTATTCAGACCAATAATATCCCCTGGGAAAGCCTCATCTAATGATTCCCTACCTTGAGCAAATAACTTTTGAGGACGAGATAAACGTACTGTTTTACCCGTACGCGCATGCTGCACCGTCATATCCTTTTCAAACTTACCCGTACAGACACGAATAAACGCCACGCGATCGCGATGCTTGGGATCCATGTTTGCCTGAAGCTTGAACACAAACCCTGTAAACTCTTCGTAGGTAGGCTCAATTACGCCAATCGAAGAATTATGCGCTTCGGGCATCTGGGCATACTCTAAAAAGGCTTTAAGAAATAGCTCGACCCCAAAGTTAGTCATAGCGCTACCAAAGAAAATCGGGGTCATTTTGCCTGCATGAACCTGTTCTAAATCAAATTCTGCCCCAACCTCATCGAGAATTTCTAATTCTTCTTTTAACTGATAATAAAGCTCTTGTTCGAGCAGATCCTCAATACGCGGATCGCCCAACTCAATCACCGTATCCTGTGCTGCTTTACTACCGTGAGAACGGCGTTCAAATAGGTGAATCTTTCTTTCACGGCGATCGAATATGCCTTTAAAGCGATCGCCCATACCAATAGGCCAATTAACCGCATAAGTCTGTAAACCAAGCTCCTGCTCGATTTCATCGATCAGTTCAAAAGCATCTCTACCAGGACGATCCAGCTTATTAACAAAGGTGAAGATCGGCAGCGATCGCAACTGGCAAACTTCAAATAACTTGCGCGTCTGAGGCTCTAAACCTTTGGCAGCATCGATCAACATCACCGAATTATCCGCAGCAGCCAAGGTACGATAAGTATCTTCACTAAAGTCTTGGTGTCCAGGAGTATCTAACAGATTGATCTGAAACTTATTATAGAGAAACTGCAATACCGTCGAGGTGATCGAAATACCCCGCTGTTGCTCCATTTCCATCCAGTCAGAAGTGGCGCTACGTTGCGCTCGTCGGGCTTTTACCGCCCCCGCTTCATGAATCGCGCCTCCATAGAGTAAGAGCTTTTCTGTCAGGGTTGTTTTCCCCGCGTCGGGGTGGGAAATAATCGCAAAATTACGACGACTGGCTACAGCCTGTTCGATTTCAGTCTGAAGTTCTACGGGCATGGAATATTCTGGGCAACAATTGTTATAAACATTATATCTCTAGTGTATATTGCGGGAAATGTTAAGCAGCAGGTAGTTAATATCTGAGCTGTTATTAAAGCGATCGCATTTATAGCTAATACGCGGGTACTATTCACTGTAGATATATTCGTATAAATAAAAGATGTTGCAGTTTAAAGACTCTCCAAAATAGTTGATGTCGGCATTAAATACATTTTTATCTAATTATTATGGCGATCGGCAGATCGAGTCAAAGCGAGATTTAGCAGAGATTGCAGCCTGGCAAATTCCCAACTCTTTAAAATATTTTTATTCATTTGCCGAAAAATATCCGACGATTGTCGATCCTCAGAGTGGTCTATTCGTTAATAACGGCAAAAACGTGCATCACGATGAGCTTTTTATTGGAGAACTGTTGTCTCGAAAGACTTTTACCGTGATTCATACCAACATTGAAGAAGATAATCCTCCCGTGTGGATTTCGCAAACAACGAAAGGCGGATCGCAATATGTTGAGGAACTTGTTTGCCATTCTTTGTCTCAATTCATAACTACCTTTTGTCTAGAAAGATCCTTATTAGGAACTGCTCATTTTTATAATTCCGAAAAGATAAATGGCGGAATTAATTTGAATTTGTTATCAGCGATCGCGCAACAAGACTACCAAGTTGACTTGCTTTGGGAAACAATTAATTTTTGGGATATTGTTCACCACAAAACCCCTCGCATGAATTACTATTATTCAGTTGAAGATGCTATTTTAATTTGTAGTAATGGCTGTTGCGCTACTAATCATCAAAATGCGAATAGATTGCTTAAATCTATCTTGGCGCTCTAATATTTTTTATCGCCACAAACTAGAGCTATTATTTGCCAGCAATCTTTACTCTGCTTTATTACAATACATTTTGCTAGCTCAAAGGCGATCGCAATATTACCGTTTTAGACTTAACTCGGTAGTAGGTTGTGTCAGGTGATTTTTATTTTATAACTAATTTTTCAATGGTCGATTTACCGTAGACCAACAAAATTAAATGTTATGAATGCCTTAAAAGTTAATCTACCAACAGTCTTTAATCACACATTAATTAGCTATGGATTGGCAAGAAGACAATTATATAATTCAGCTTTATAAACCAAGCTTACAGGCAATCGGCGTTGACTTTGAACGAGATGATGTTGCTGACTATCTTAAAATGTGTAGCTTCGATCTAGAAAGCCGATTAAGGGCAATTATTTCCTGGTATATTTATTTACTCTCCAACAATAAACATCTTCCCGATCCCAATCAAATCTTTATTCAAGCATTTGAGCAACAGTGGCAGCCTCGCTATTGGCAAGATAAATATTTACAGCAGTTGACTACTCTAGGTGCGGATTCCTTAGTTACTCAGCGTGTCAGGCAAAAGCTAGATTTAATTTCTTTCTTTGATAACGCCAACTATCAAATTAACAACAACCCTTTGAGTATCTGTTTCTACGAAGATTATGCGGATGAAAATAGGATGTTCTGGCAAATAAATCTCGATGACTTTTTGAGTATGTCGCCCAAGAATTTAATTTATCGCTATCTCGATAAATCTAACATTAGCGGAGAAGAATATTTAGAGCAGTTAGAGCGAGCGAAGCAAATGTCAATCACAACTTACGAAGAATTTTAGCAACTTGAAGTGTTTACACCATAATTATTACGAAAATATCATATATATTCATTTGAGATTTGGCGCTGAAAGCCAGACGTAAGGACTCTATGAGCGACTACAGGTTTATGCTAACTTAAAAATATACGTAGTGTTTGAATTAACATTTATCACAAAATATTGACATTAAAGCTTTAGTCATTCTATAGGTAGATGTTTTGAATAGGTCTTCTTAAATATAGTTAGAAAAATTAATCAGTAATTCGCGAAAAAATATTTTAAGGCATTTTTTAAGATGGCTAATCTAATAGAATTTAAATTGTTTGCTCCCTATAATAAAGAAGCTGCTGTAGTCGGCTGTTTTTCCGATTGGCAACCCATTGAAATGTCAAAGGGAGAAGACGGTTATTTCCGAACTAAAGTCGAACTGGAAGACGGCGAACATCAGTATAAGTTTAGAGTCCGTTCTTTAAGCTGGTTTTTAGAACCAGATGACTGGGTAGAGGTTGTCGATCCTTATGCGGTGAATATCGATCCAGCCAGCCAAAACGGTACAATTACCGTCAAAGATGGTGAAGCTTTAGTCGATACTTATGTCTGGCAACATGATGACAAACCATTACCAGCCGACCACGAACTAGTTATCTACGAACTTCATATAGGAGATTTTTCAGGCGGAAATGGCGACGATGATGGTGAAGGTAGATACAAAAACGTTGTTGATAAATTAGATTATTTATTAGATTTGGGTATTAATGCGATCGAGTTGATGCCAATCAAAGAAAATCCAGGGGAATACAGTTGGGGTTATAGTCCACAACACTTCTTCTCAGCCGAATCTAATTACGGAACTACCTTTGAACTAAAGCAGTTAATTGATGAGTGTCACGGTAGAGGAATTAGAGTAATCGTCGATGGGATTTATAACCATGCCAATACTGAATGTCCTTTGACTCAAATCGACCACGACTACTGGTTTCATCACTCACCTACCGATCCTGATAATAGCTGGGGTCCTGAGTTTAACTACGAAAAATATGATGAAAACTACGACCTCAAACCAGCCTGGAAATATATTGGTGACAATGTAAAGTTTTGGATTAACGAATATCATATCGACGGTATCCGTTACGATGCAGCAAAACAAATTGATAACTACGATTTCCTACACTGGATAGTTGACAAAGCCAAAGAATATGCGGGAGTCAAACCATTTATTAACGTTGCCGAAAACATTCCTGAAGATCCTGCTATTACCAATATAGATGGTCCAATGGATAGCTGTTGGCACTATAGCTTCTATGCTAACGTAACGGCGCAAATTTGTGGCGATCGCTATGATGCAGAAGAACTGAAAGACACGATCGACTGCAAACGTAGTGGCTTCATGGGTGCAACTAATGTAGTCAACTATCTTAGCAACCACGACCACAAAAGAGTCATGGTCGAACTTGGCAACCGTGGCATTGTTGGCGAAGCTGCTTTCAAACGAGTCAAGCTAGGTGCGATCTTAATGATGACGGCGGTAGGTATTCCCATGATGTGGATGGGTCAAGAATTTGGCGATTACAATCCCCTCAATCAAGAAGCTAGTAAGATCGACTGGACTCTATTGGCTGGAGATCTAAATAAACATCTATTTGCTCACTATAAAGGCTTAATTAACCTACGGAAAAACAACCACGCCCTATATACAGCCAACATCGAATTCTTCCACGAAGATCCAGAATCAAAGGTAATTGCCTATGTCCGTTGGAATGATGAAGGTTCTCGGGTTGTTGTAGTAGCTAACTTCTCAGACCAATATCTAGCTGGTTACGCCGTACCTAACTTCCCTGAAGACGGTACTTGGCATGAATGGACTGGTAACTACGATATTGAAGCTGGTGACGGTCAAATCCTAATCGATCTACCCGAATACGAAGCGCAAGTATTCGTTCAATAATCGATTCGTAGTTATTCTGGAAAATAACCGTAAGATCTGATGAGGGCGTGGGATTCTACGCCCTTACAAAATAACAGTCGCCATGTTTAAATCAACGTTTGAGGAAATTGATTTAAAATTGAAACCTTTTTGAGCAATCTCGACCAAAAATTATTTACCACCCGCATTAAATCTGTTTAAACTGTACTTAAAATTGGGAGCAAGATGAGTGCAAATTAACAAGTTCAATCTGGGATTAACTGTAGATGACAGTTTGATGCGAGTCTATGTTGCAGCACCCGAACCAGAAGGGCGGTATCCAGGCATTCTATTTTACTCCGATATCTATCAACTAGGCAGACCGATAACTTTACTTGCAGATCGTTTGGCTGGATATGGTTATGTAGTAGCAGCACCCGAAATTTATCATCGACTCGAACCAATCGGTACAGTAATTGAACCAAGCGATATCGGTAAACTGCGGGGTAACGACAACGCTAGACGCACTGAAGTAGCCGAATTCGATCGCGATGCCACAGCAGTATTAAATTGGCTCAAATCAGATAGAAGGGCGATCGCACACAAAATAGGTGCGATGGGGTTTTGTATCGGCGGACATCTGGCATTTCGCGCCTCACTTCAAGCCGAAGTAAAAGCTTCCGTGTGCTGCTATCCGACGGGAATTCACAACGGCAAGCTGGGTAGAGAACCAGCCGATACTATTAAAAGAGTGCAGGAAATAACGGGTAAAATCTTAACTATCTTTGGCACTCTCGATCCTCACGTACCCCCCGAAGGCAGACAAAAAATTGTACAGGCTTTAGACAACGCGGCGATCGAACACAAGTCATTAATTTACGAAGCCAATCATACCTTTATGCGAGACGATGGCTATCGCTACGATCCTGTCGCTACCGATAACGCTTGGCAAGAGATTATTGAGTTTTTTGATACTGTTTTTGATTGAATTTGTCTTTGTTGGAGTGGTGGGGCGATCGCTTTAACTAAATCAGAAAAATGTGGACTAGAATCAATTGTCGATTTTTTTAGCTAAAAGTATTCAAAGACTTGGTATTCCTACATCTTTAAGCAACAAGGAGATAGAAACGGCTTACGTACAGTCTGGGGAAGGTGAAGCGCCACAGTTGCTATTACATGGATTTGATAGTTCGCTGTTGGAATATCGGCATATATATCCTTTGCTGGCTGCACGACAAGAAACCTGGGCGTTAGATCTTCTGGGTTTTGGATTTACAGATCGCCCAAACTATCTGTCTTATAACCCGCAAACGATTAAGGAACATCTTTACTGTTTCTGGCGCCAGATGATTAACCGTCCCGTTGTTTTAGTTGCATCTTCTCTGGGTGGGGCGACGGCGATCGATTTTGCGATTACCTACCCCGATGCGGTAGCCAAGCTAGTGTTGATGAATTCTGTTGGCTATAGCGGTAGTTTTTATTTGGGTAAGCTGCTGTTTGAACAACGTTCAAGCAGCGCCCGAATGCATTCGGGTGACCTTGAACCAATAGACTGGCTATCGGTGGAATTTTTGCGTCAGCGTCGAGTTCAGGCTTTATTTTGGGGTAAGACTTTTACTTTAATCGACTCTAAGATCGAGGATGTGCTTCTCTGTGCGATTTTGCCCTCACAGATGCCTAACTGGGAAATAGCGATCGCAGATTTTACCCGCAGTGGTGGCTATTATAGTTTAGCCAATAAGATACATTTAATTACTCAGCCTAGCTTAATTTTGTGGGGAGATCGCGATGAGATGTTGGGTACAGCAGCAGCAGTCAAGTTTAAACGGGCGATCGCAGATTCTCGGCTGATTTGGCTACCAGGAGTCGGACATACTCCCCACTGGGAACAACCAGAGATTGTTGCAGGGCATATTCTGGATTTTATTAGCAGTTAGCAGCGATCGATCTACGACTATTGTTTGATTCGCGATCGCCCTCAATATACATATACTAAAATTATTAGTACTCTAGATCTAATTAAGTATGTGTGGAAGATTTACTTTAGATGCCACCGCTTCAGAAATATCTCAGCAGTTTGGCGTAAAAGCCGATAAGCCAATTCCTCCCCGCTATAATATTGCACCTTCTCAGCTTATCTTGAGCGTCATTCAAAATGATTCGAGATCATTAGTAGCGTTGAAGTGGGGGTTGATTCCAAGTTGGGTTAAAAGCTTGGATAGCTGGAAAGGAAATTTAATTAATGCCCGTGTAGAAACTATTTCAGAAAAGCCGAGTTTTAAAGGTGCGTTTAAATATAATCCCTGCTTGATTCCCGTAACGGGTTTCTATGAATGGTCGAAGGACAAGCAGCCTCACTACTTTAAGCAGGACAAACTGTTTGCATTCGCTGGGCTGTGGTCACATTGGAGTAACGGTCATGAAGAATTAGTTTCCTGTACGATTATTACTACTAAGGCAAACTCTGAAGCTGCCAAAGTCCACCACAGATCGCCTTTAATCATACCTCCCGGACAATACGATACTTGGTTAGGGGATTTAGAGGGAAGAAAAGAGCTAATTAATAATTTACCCGCAAGCGATTTACAAATTTATCCTGTCAGCAAACTAGTCAACAGTCCCAAAAATGACCGCCCTGAATGTATCGAACCAATTTCTGCATAACTATCTAAAATCATGAAAACGCTAAAGCTTAGATCGGGAAAAGAATTACCCATACTCGGACAGGGTACGTGGCGCATGGGGGAAAAAGCCAGCCAGAAACAGGCGGAGATAAGTGCCTTAAAGCTAGGTGTGGAACGGGGGATGACGCTAATTGATACTGCGGAGATGTATGGAGAAGGTGGGGCAGAAAAGATTGTCGCGGAAGCGATCGCAGGACGTAGAGAAGAGGTATATTTAGTTAGCAAGTTTTATCCATACAATGCTAGTTATGATGGGTTGATTGCTGCGTGCGATCGCTCTCTATCCAGACTAAAAACTGATTATCTAGATTTATATTTACTGCACTGGCGCGGATCTGTACCTCTATCAGAAACTTTGGAGGGATTACAGTATCTCAAGCAAGAAGGAAAAATCTTGGATTACGGCGTAAGTAACTTCGATACCGATGATATGGAAGAGGCGGAATCTTTGTCTGGGAGAAAAGAGATCGTGACTAATCAGGTGCTATATAATCTCAAGCGTCGCGGAATTGAATGGGATCTATTGCCCTGGTGTAAACAGCATCAGATGCCGATTATGGCTTACTCGCCTGTAGAACAACGAGCCTTTGTTAATGATTCTAAGTTAGATAAGATTGCAGCTAAATATAACGCTACTTCGACTCAAATTGCTTTAAGCTGGCTATTGCATCAAGATAATGTTATCTCTATTCCGAAAGCCACTAATCTCGAACATGTGCGAGAAAATCGTGCAGCCTTGGATCTAAAATTAACCACATCAGACTTGCAGGAGTTGGATCGAGCTTTTAAACCGCCCAGTCGTAAGATGTCTCTGGCAATGAGATAGCAGTAGAAGGCAGAGGGCAGAGGGCAGAGGGCAGAGGGCAGAGGGCAGAGGGCAGAGGGCAGAGGGCAGAGGGCAGAGGGCAGAAGGCAGCACAAAACTTATCGTGAATTAGCGATCGTGTCAATTGCTTAAGTGACACCGCACATATATCCTCATCCAATCAGAAGAGTATATTGAATAGAACCAATTAGCTACAGAATAAAACAAGTCGTAGTGTAATTGGCTATTACTAAGTTTGGAGGATAGAGTAAATGGGCTATCAGTATCGCCAGAGAGATGTACCCCGTCGTCGCGATCGCGAATTTAAAATCGGTAATGGACGCTTAAGTGGTTATGGCTCTTTATTTTTTAGCAGCATGAGTTTGGCTGGAGTACTGTCTTATTTATATCCTGCCTATCTGACAACCCAGGAATTGAGGGCGGGTTACGATGCTGTATTTCTACAAGAGGTATTGAAATACAGTATGTGGTTGGCGCTATTTTTGGGCGCGATTACATTTGTTATTAACCGCAAGAAGCGTTTGGGATTCACGGGCATTGTAATTACCTTAGTGGCATTTGCCTTGGGTGGTTATAACGTTCCCCTGCGTGGTATTGAAGCGCAGCGATTATCTCTGGGTTTGGACTGGTTGATTTTGACTTTTATGGGGTCGGTTTTAATTTTTACTGCTTTGGAGAATATCTTTCCTAAGTATCGCCAGCAGCCAATTCTGCGAGATGAATGGGAACTAGATTTTGGCTATTTCTGCTTTAATCATTTACTTATTTCTGCGGTACTGTTATTTGGTAATTTTGTAGTGGCGCAGTCTCAGTGGGCAATGAATCATAATTTGCATAGCTTAGTACAGTCTATGCCTTTAGCGTTGCAGGTATTGCTATTGTTGCTTTGTGCCGATTTTGTTCTGTACTGGGAACATCGTCTCTATCATGAGTTTCCTAAGCTTTGGGGTTTTCATGCAGTACATCATTCAGTCGAGACAATGGACTGGCTAGCGGGTTCTCGATCTCATGTAACTACCGTATTTGTGGAACGAACTTTAGTTATGCTGGCGCTATATTTCTTGGGTGCAGATAAAATTGCTTTAGATATCTATGTAGCGATCGCAGCTTTGCAAGCGATTGTAATTCACTCTAACCTTGGCTTTAATTGGGGATTCCTAAAATATTTAGTCGTTACACCGCAGTATCATCATTGGCATCATAGTTCTGAAAATCCTGCGATCGATACAAACTATGCAGCCCACACGCCTTTATTCGATCGCCTGTTTGGAACATATCATTTACCAGGGAAATATTGGCCCGCTGAATATGGGACGACGAAAAAATTACCGAAGACATTTATTGGACAATTTATTTACCCGTTTAAAAATTTGTTCTTGTAGAGATAAGGCATGCCTTATCTTTACGGAATCTGCCAACCCAATTTGGTAGGCTGTTGATAAACCTGTTTCAGGGTATTGATATCGCGATCGGAAATTGCAGGTGGATCGCTTACCTGAGAGAAATATAAGGCATCATTCTCGTTTGGGCTGTGTCCCCAAAGTCCCAGTGCATGACCTAATTCGTGGCGCATCGTGGCAAGTAAAGAGACTCCCGTAAAGTTAGGGCTTACTTCTACTGTCATCCGCATAGCGATCGCTATAGGTTCTTCTGTCAGATAGAATTTGTAATTAGTCTGGGCTGCAACTGCCCTGGGTATGTCATATAAACCCGTCTCAGGATTTAGTTTTGCTTCTCTTTTGGGTTGCGATCGCAAGATGAATATATCGGCTTTATCCTTTGCTGTTGTTTCTGTTAACGGTAAATATTCGTTCCATTCGGCGATCGCTTTTTGTGCTGCTGTTGTCCATTGTTGGAAACGCTGATTAGCTGCGGTGTTTTCCAGTGGAATCGAGTCTATATATACCTCGATCGGAAACTTTGTCCAGACTAGATAGCCTAGAGGGGTTGATTCGATTTGCTTAAAGTAATTTTCTGGCTTGGCGCTATTCCAATTAGCTAAAGATTGGGGTAACGGATGAACTTTGGCAGGGGGTAAATTAGATGTGTCTGGTGTTTGAGGATATACGGTTTGAGCGAATAAAATAGTTAGGCAAAAGGCGATCGCTAATACTGCCGTTCGACGATACCAGTAGCTAAATGATTTACGCAAAGTTTAATTTGTTGTTGAGAGATATATCTTATTAGTTGCGATCGCAGTTTTACCCAAAATTACGATCGCTTCAGGGACATAGTAAGTTATACATCCCTTCTATTTAAACTAACTTTTCAATCTAAATACCCAATCTTTGATAGATTTCATCTAGGTTTTTCAGATGATGATTTGGATCGAAGCAGGCATCTATTTCTTCGCTAGATAGAGTTTTGGTTACTGTCTCATCCTGAGTAATTAGCTTACGGAAGTCGCCATCAGTTTTATTCCAGGCTTCGTGGGCGCATCCTTGTACCACGCTATAGGCTTCTTCGCGGTTCATGCCTTTTTCTACCAGAGTTAGCATCACTCTTTGGCTAAAGATTACCCCACCATAAACGTTCATATTACGCTTCATGTTTTCGGGATATACCAGCAGGTTTTTAACCAAACCAGTGATCTCTTTCAGCATAAAGTGAGTAATGATGCAGCTATCGGGTAGGATAACTCGTTCGACGGAACTATGAGAGATATCTCGTTCGTGCCACAAAGCCACGTTTTCTAGGGCAGCTACGGCATTACCTCTAACAATTCGTGCCATTCCCGTCAAGCGTTCGGAACGGATGGGATTGCGCTTGTGAGGCATGGCTGATGAGCCTTTTTGCTTTTTGGAAAAGAATTCTTCGACTTCTAAGACATCGGTACGCTGAAGGTTGCGAATTTCTACCGCAAAACGTTCGATCGAAGCCGTCAATAAGGCTAGTTGCTGGACATAATCTGCATGGCGATCGCGAGAAATTACTTGAGTCGAAGCACAGTCGGGTTCTAAACCTAGTTTTTGACAGGCGATCGCTTCTATTTTGGGATCGACATTCGCATAAGTACCAACCGCACCAGAAATTTTACCTACGGCGATTTCCTTACGTAATCTTACTAGGCGATCGCGATTTCGTAAGACTTCTGCTAGCCAGCCAGCCAGTTTAAAACCAAAGGTGATTGGTTCGGCATGAATACCGTGGGAACGTCCCACCATTACGGTATAACGATGCTGCTGTGCCTGATAACGAATCGCTTGAATCAGTTCTTCTAGACGTTCGAGGATGAGATTGAGACTGACTACCATCTGTAGCGCAATCCCAGTGTCTAAAACGTCGGAACTCGTCAAACCTAAATGAATATACCTTCCTGCATCACCGACATATTCATTGACGTTTGTGAGAAAAGCAATTACATCATGACGCACTTCAGCTTCTATTTCTAAGACTCTTTGGGGATCGAAGTTTGCCTTAGCTTTGATTTCGTCAACAGCTTCTTGAGGAGTATAACCAAGCTCTGCTTGTGCCTCACAGACTGCTATCTCAACCTGTAGCCATGTCTTCAATTTATAGTTGTCAGTCCAAATCTCGCCCATTTCGGGCAGGGTATAGCGTTCAATCACAGTCTGTTTCGGTCGAATACAACTGTCAATTGTACAACTATGTAGTAAATGTTGGTTAATCCATTTCTGAAGCTGGCAACAGGACTTGAACCTGCGACCGGCTGATTACAAATCAGCTGCTCTACCAACTGAGCTACGCCAGCACTAGAAATACATAATAACAGACTATTAGGTACTGAGCAAACTTTTTTGCAATATCTGGTCAGTAAATACCAAAGCCTTATGCCATACTGCTTTCGATTGCCCAGCGAGCTAGTTCTGTACGATTATTCAAACTAGTTTTATTCAGCATGTTAGAGACGTGACTCTCAATAGTTCTCTGGCTGACGTTTAATTGACTGGCAATCTCACGGTTTGCCATCCCTTTAGCGACTAGCTGCACGACTTTAGTTTCCGTTGGCGTTAGTTCTACATTATGAGGAACAACAATAGTAGGCGCGCCGTCAAGACCTTTAGGACGACCCTGTTCCCAGCGTTTAATCTGCTTGAGGGAAGATTCTACCTGGGCTACGAGTTCTTCTGGTTCAAAAGGTTTAGACATATAAACATCAGCACCTTCATTTAAACCCTTTACCCGATCTTGGCTTTGTCCTTTGGCAGAAAGAAACAGAACGGGAATACGATTAGTAACAGCTTCTTCGCGAATATGTTTGACCAGAGTATAACCATCCATCTCTGGCATCATTACGTCGCAAATAATCATGTCTGGAACAAGATTATCCAAAACCTCCAAAGCTTCTCGACCGTTTTCAGCGGTATCTACGTTGTAGCCTCTGAATTCTAGATAATCTTTAACCAGCAAAATTAAGTTGGGGTCGTCATCTATGAGGAGTAGCTTCTTATTGTCTTTCAGAGAATTATCTTTCATAGGGATTAATGCTTAGTTTTTTACTCTAGGTATAGTTTCCCGCCTTAATTAGCGTATTACTACTTACTATTTAAGTTGGTCAGAGATGCTTAGTTAATAAATTTAAGAATATGTTAATTACGCCAGACATTAGTAACTTATAGTTGACTGAATTGACTGTGAAATTACACAATATCTAATCTAACCTCAATCTTGTTTTTCGACACCCTTTTTAGCATAAGGATTTAAAACCCCTTCTGAGCATCAGCTACAGCCTCTAACTTTTTTGAAAAATATTGATAATATCTAAAATAGTTTTATTGTAACTGCAAGATATTTTCAATAAAAATTTAATTTATTTAGGTAGTTTCCTCGATCTTTTTTAATACATTTTTTAATCCCAATAGGGTTGAATTACTTTTTTTTGTTACAATCATCTTTTTTTTACTAACTATGGTTCTTTCTACAGAACAACTGAATAACTTAATTCAATCGCGTCGCTCGACTAAACCAAGACTATTTAACGGTCAAAAAATAGACGATCGCATTGTCTGGCAGATTCTCGAAAATGCTAACTGGGCTCCCAATCATGGCTTGACCCAGCCTTGGAAATACCATGTATACAGCGGTTCGGGGTTGACTATGTTAGCAGAATTTCAGGCAGATCTATATCAGAAAAATACGCCTCCTGAAAAATTTAAGCCAGAGAAATACGAGAGGATGAAAAGTAATATTCTTAAATCTTCTCATGTAATTGTTATCTGTATGGAACGACAAGAATCAGAGAAAATTCCTGAAATAGAAGAAATAGAGGCTGTTGCTTGTAGCGTGCAGAATATGGCTTTGACCGCAGCAGCCTACGATCTTTGTAGTTTCTGGGGTTCTGGAGGAGTTACCTATACCCCCGAACTCAAAGAATTTTTGGGATTGGGAGAAAAAGACCGCTGTTTAGGGTATTTGTATTTGGGGTACAGTGACAATCCAACTATGACAAGCCGTCGTAGTCCTGTTCGAGAGAATGTAGTTTGGATTAATGAAAAATAAGTCAGTGATTCAGTTGATTTATGGCAAAATATTAGAGATTAATCTGTCGCCAACATCTCTAATAGTTCTGCTTCGCTCAGTTGAGAAACTCCCAGCTTTTCAGCTTTGGCTAGCTTTGAACCAGCATTGTCTCCTAGCAGTAGATAATCTGTTTTTTTGCTAATCGAACCTGTAACTTTACCCCCCGCCTCTTCGATTAGCTTTTTCGCTTCATCGCGTTTGAGAGTGGGGAGTGTACCCGTAATCACAAAAGTCTTGTCGTTAAAAAGGCGATCTCCTTGAGAATTGTTATCTGCAGCCAAGGTATAGAACTTTAGTCCCGATGCCTGTAGCTGGGTAATCAAATCCTGGTTGGCAGAAATTCTGACCCATTCAAATACCGATTGGGCAATTTCTTCGCCGATGCCGTACACAGCTTCCATTGATTCAAAAGAGGCTTGTGTTAATTCCTCGATTGAGGGAAAACTTTCAGTCATAATTTTGGCGTTGACGCTACCGACGTAACGAATACCCAAACCGTATAGGAGTCGATCGTAGGTTTGATTCTTTGATTCGGCGATCGCCACTACTAATTTCTCGGCAGATTTTTTACCCATGCGTTCTAAACCCGCTATTTGTTCGATGCTCAAGGAATATAGATCGGCGACAGAAGTAACTAAGTTATTCTCGATCAGTAAAATAGCAATTCGCTCTCCTAAACCTCGAATATCTAAAGCGTTGCGGGAAGACCAATGAATAATGCTGCCACGTAAAATAGCGGGACAGGATAGATTGACACAGCGAGTCACGGCTTCATCTTGGGGACGCACCAAAGTTGAATTACATTCTGGACAGCTAGTGGGCATTTGATAGGGAACAGTTTCGGAGGGTCGAAGATCGCTTAACACCCTGACTACTTCGGGAATAATTTCTCCTGCTTTGCGAATAATTACCGTGTCTCCCACGCGAATATCTAATTCGGCTACGCGATCGCTATTGTGCAGTGTCGCTCTTTGTACCGTAGTGCCTGCAAGCTGTACGGGCTGCATAACTGCCATTGGTGTAACTGCCCCCGTCCGTCCCACGTTAACGATAATATCTTTGACTACCGTCGGAGTTTCTTCTGCGGGGTATTTAAGGGCGATCGCCCAACGGGGAAACTTTTGCGTAAATCCAAGCTGTTGCTGAAGCGAGTATTCATTGAGTTTTACCACCACACCATCGGTCATGTAGGGTAGAGTTTTCCTGCCTGTGTCCCAAGAGTTAAAGTATTCAGACACCTCTGTTAAAGACTTACACAGCTTGCGGTTGGGATTGACTAAAAATCCTATTTGCTGCAAAAATTCTAATGATGACCACTGGGAATCTATTTCTCGCTCCTCAATATGCAGGGTATAGGCAAAAAAGTTTAATTTTCGCGCTGCGACAATTTTAGAATCAAGCTGGCGTAACGTTCCTGCTGCAGCATTACGAGGATTAGCAAACAAAGCTTCTCCCGATTTTGCTCTCCCCTGGTTGATTGACTCAAACACATCTAGAGGTAAAAATGCCTCCCCCCTTACCTCTACCTTCTCAGGAGGATTGGCTAAATTCAATCTGAGGGGAATAGTGCGAATTGTTTTGATGTTTTGGGTAATTTCTTCTCCCGTTACCCCATCACCACGGGTTGTTCCGCGAACTAAAATACCGTTTTCATAAGTAAGCGCAATCGCGCTACCGTCTATCTTTAGTTCACAGACATAATTAAAGCCAGGGATTTCTTTTAGTGGCTTCTGCCAGCGAGTCTCCCACTTGGCTAATTCCTGGCGATTAAAGGCATTTTCCAAACTATATAAAGGAATATTGTGCTTCACCGAAGTAAATTTGGCTGCTGGGCGATCGCCAACCCTTTGGGTGGGACTATCAGCAGTCACTAGCTCTGGGTACTCGGTTTCTAAATCCTGTAGCTGTCGATATAGCTGGTCATACACACTATCCTCCATAATTGGATTATCCATGACGTAATAGGCATAACCCGCTTTTTGCAACTGTTCTTTTAATCGAGCAATTTTCTGTTTGGTTTCGGGAGTCACAGTCATAGTTTTAGATATTAGATCGGTAGTGTTTTGAACAGCCAGTACAGTCGAGCCAGTATTAAGATCGATATAAATTATAGAGTCTTTGCCAGAGTTGCAGTCAATCACTATCGATGGAATAGCTAGGGAAGTTAAAAACTGTTTGTCCGAAGTAATTGAGAAAACTAACGGTCAAAAGCAAATTAATCTGCAATTTTGGGCAAACTAAGACTAAGATTTACCCGCTCGAATATGACTGAAAAACAGATTATTGATGCGATCTCTGATGCCTGTAAGGATGACACCCTCCGTTTCCAGATAATTATTCAGGATGGCGTACTATACGTCTATATTAATCGACCTGCGGACGCAGAACTTGACTACCAAACGTTAGAGGGTAAAATTCAGGCTGTTTTTCAAAAAGTAGAAGATAAAGAATTTCAAGAAATTGCTCTATATAGCCGAATTCTGGGTGAAACAGAACCAGATTGGCAGTCATTACCAGATACAGAAATAAGCAAGATTGATTCGGAGCAAATTTCGTCCATGATGTCAGCGATTACCGATGCGGTTGAGGCAACTAAGTCAATTGTGAGCAGGATCGAACGGGAGCTAACAGTACCAGAGTCTTTAGCTACTAGCGCGGTAGATGATTTTGAGGAATTACCGACTACAGCAGAAGATAAGAGTTCTCAACTCGATCTAGAAACCCTTAAATCTATCGACTCTGCGGTCTGGAGGCAGGATCTCAAGCAATTTTGCTTTATCCGCAATCAGCGTCTTCTATATGCGGTACTCGCTCCTCCCAAAGAAAATATTGCCCAGTTAATCGATCTGTTTCATCTGTTTGGAGAACCAATTCAGCGATCGCAAATGCCCATTTTAGAGCAGTATTTTGAACAGTCAATTATGCCAGACCTCGATATTTTTGAATCAGAGGTACAGTCATGGTGGACCGCCGTAATCATGCTGGACTCCGACCAAAAACGTCAGTTTTCTATTTGGTTGAGCCGTTATTGTATCCACCCCGAACAGACTATGGGAACAATTAACGAAGTTTTTCAGCCAAATGCCGTTGACGATGCCGATTTGGTCGCTTCTGACGAACAAAAGACCCAAGATTTTAATAATTTGCAGCCAGACGAGCGACAGAAATTTAGTTTAATTAATAACTTTAAGAATATATTCCATAGGTTCTGGGGCGATCGCCAAACTTATTCAGAGAACAATAGCCAGTCCGATGGAATTGAATAAAAAAAGTAATCTAACCTTGAATTTTATTCATATACCACTTTCTAGCCGAGGTAGAAAGAGATTTATTAACCTGTTTCCAGGTAAGACTGCCTGCTGTTAATTCCGCTTCACTCTCTTTCTGAACATCGAGGGAGATCCATTTAAGAAACTGACCCATATTTTTTATATTTAATTCGCCGTTGCAAGCTTCTAATAGCGCCTGCTCTAATCTGGCATCAGTAAGAAACAGCTCGACAAATTCTTCAATACTTTTGGCGATTTCTGGATCTATTTGCACCGCCTGTTTGTTTTTCACTACTCGGTGTTTTTCGCCTTTCGCTTTAAAGACCAGTTCGGTATAGCCTTCTCTAATAACTAGCTTGTCAGTTTCGGGATATAAAACTAATCCTTCTCCAACTCCCTCAACTCCAAAGTTGGCTTTCACCCAAGGATCTTCTCGTTCGATCTCTGTAACCATTTGGTTAATTTGTTCTGTGGCAGTCTGAAGTCGATCGCGATCGCCAAAATCAAGAGTTACAGGTTTACCATAGTAGGGTAAGACGAAAATATCTTGATGTTCGGGTAGAATTGCTCTAATCCTTTCGGGACGTACTTCTAGCTTGGCAGCCTGCCCATCTACACCACCATATTGCAGGGCGAATACGGCAAATACCTTACGCTTTATTTGGGATACGGCAACCCCTTTTTGAATACTACTTCCGCACCATTCTCCGAAGATAGTTAGATTTGAATCATTTTTTAACTGACTCAAGTAGTCCACGTTATGACTCACCCAATTAGCAAAACCCGCATTATCATGTTGTGGAGTAATCACCTGACTCCTTTTCTGAGCAGCTACTTTACCATCCGTAGTAATTTGAATTCCAGCATTTGTACCATGTAGCTTTACTTTTGCTCGATAAGTAATTACAGGAGTTTGGTTTACCGCAGCTAAATTACTCCGCACGTTGTGTAATAGTTCGATGCTCGTCCACTTAACAAACTTAATGCCTGTGGCTGTAGGTTTTGCTTCGGGTTGACAATATATTTCGCTTAAATCTGTTCCTACTTCTGCTTCTACCTTACCAAGCGCCATTCCATAGGAATAGACTCCCCGTAACTTACTCGGCTTAATTTTTGTATCGTCTTTTAAAACTGCACCCGTTAAGGCAATGGCGACTACATCATCTATTTGATAGAGATTATCCAAATTGGCGATAATCTGCACCGTTTCTCGTCCTGGTGCTGACATTATATATAGGCGTAAAGCATCAGCGTTCGGATGTTGTGACTCGCTGACAACTTTCATAGCCATGACAGACATGAATTTATAACTCCACTAAATATTTTGAAGTCTTATTGTAATGCATAAATACATTTAACGCTACAAGTATACTAAATAGAGCTAATGTCGATTTTAAAATGCGATCGTTTTATTGGCACAAACACACCATCTGCGATCGCAAATCCGAATTACATATGAGACGTTACATGTAACGTCTCTACCACATGACATCTTTCCCGCAAAATCAAACAGTCTTCTTGTTTTCGGCTCTTTTTTCCATAATTGTGACGGTAATTAGGGCAATAACCGTGAGGGGAATAACGAACCAAAGCATAACGTTGATGTATAGAGGCAGAACGGGATGATTTAAGGCATCTAGAATTAAGTAGCCATTGTAAGCCAGATAGTAGAACAGAAATAACAGTCCTTCCCAGCGATCTATCTGCTTGCCAGAATAGAAAATCGGCAGACAGGCAAAGGCAACGGCGATCGCTACGGGGGCGCTAAAATTAATGATGCTGGGACTAACGGCAACGCCGTTAGGAGAAATCGTTGCTGCAACGCCCAATACCGCCAAAATGTTAAAAATGTTGCTGCCTAAAACATTCCCAACGGCAATGTCTCTTTCGCCTCTGACGCTAGCAACTACGGAAGTAGCTAGTTCGGGTAATGATGTTCCCAGAGCAATAATAGTCAAACCAATCAGCAGCTTGCTAACCTGAAAGTATTCGGCGATCGCCACAGCCGAATTTACCAGCCAGGTAGAGCCTAAAATCAGTAGAGCTGAACCACCGATAATATATAGGGTGTTTTTAATCCAGACCATTGGCGTAACTGGATCGTTAAAACTATATTCCTCGGCAAATTCATCTTGTTCTGCGCTATGTTTACGACTCTGAAAAATCAGAGAAAGAGTATATACAATCCCACCGATAAATAAAATAATGCCGTCTACTCGACTAATCTGACCGTCTAGAGCAAACATAAATAGCAGCAGAGAAACGCCAATCATGATCGGCACGTCCGAGCGAATAATCTGTTTTGTCACAATTAAGGGAGCGACTACTGAAGATAATCCTAGTACGAGCAGAATATTGCAAATATTACTTCCCACCACATTGCCAATGGCAATATCTACACTTTGTTCGGAAAAACTAGACATAATGCTGACCGACATTTCGGGCGCACTCGTGCCATAAGCAACAATAGTCAAGCCAATAATTAAGGGAGGAATATTTAAAATGGCAGCAACTCTAGATGCACCTTTGACTAAAAACTCCGCCCCGACAACTAGCAACACTAATCCTGCTACTAGAGCTAACAAGGTGATGGGACTCATAAATAACGTACAAATAAAAAGTTTATTCTATTATTGATAAGGTTAGTATCAATTCTCATAAATAGTCACCATTAGCTCATAACTTGTAACGAAAGGAACAAGGTTAAGTAATGTTAATTGGAAATCAAACTATTGATAATGCCGATAATATTTAAATCGATTCGGTAGAGTTACAATTTACCACAGCGATCCCCAATTTTAGGTTGAATAAACTAATTTTGACAACTGAGATACCTAACTTTGCTTTGCTGATTCAATCTCGGCAATTTTTTCCTGTGCCGAACGGTTTTCTCGTTCTAAAGTTTCTAAAACAAATTCTGGTAGCTGTTCTGATTTAGCTAAAGCCCGTTCAAAATTTGAGATCGCTTCTCTCAAAACCTTGACGCTTTTTTTCTGCTTGCCAATCTTACGTAAAATTTGTCCCTTGAGATAATAATGTTCTGGATTATCGGGGGCAGTTTCTAAAGCTTTATTAGCATATTCTAGTGCCTTGTCGTAATCTTTGAGATCGCGGTATGCTACAGCTAGTCCCCGTTCTACTAAATAATTTGGGGCAGCATTATCTTCAAAGCGCGCGATCGCCTGATCGGGGCTAGAAAAGGGTAGATTAACTGCTAATAATAAATCCATATAACCTTTAATTAGATTTAATTCTGGATCGTTGGGATCGGCATCTTCGGCTCGATCTAAATATTTAAATACCTGCTGCAGCTTATTGATTGCAGGCAGCGCCCCTTCTTTTTCATAGACATAAGCGCCGTCTAAAAAGTGACCGACTCCCAGGTAAAGATTACCTCGAACCGAATCGGTTTCGCTGAGTGCCTGAGCCGAATTCAAGGTTTTGTCAGCGTACTGCTTAATACTTTCCCAATCTTTTTCTGTATACGCCAAAGAAGCAAGCATTGCATAAGCTAGGGGTTCTTCTGGTTCTTCTAACTCAGCTTTGTTTAGTTCTTTGCTAACGCCTTTGTAGTCTCCTTCTAGAAAGATAGTCTTGAATGCTTTTTCCGTATGTTTGCCAATATCACGAGCATCTCGATCTCGAAATGGATCTTCTGCCCAGGCGGCATGGTGACCAAAACCAAATACAATAGCAGCCGTTAAAGGAATAAACAATACTATTTTCTGAAGCTTGTTTTTTGAGTAAATAAAATTAGTTTTAAGATTCATATATACTTAATGCCGATAATTAGTAAGCTCAATAAAATAGACGCGCTCATAATAATCTAGTTCCTGAGAACCGTCATGTAGCTTCCTCAACAATGGCGATCGCAAAGTATACATGGAGTCTTATCTTAAATTTCAACATACTCTAAGATACTTAATTTGAGCGCGTATAATCAAAATAGAAAACCTAGCTGATTAGCCAATGCTGCGTCTGCAAAATTTAATTTATCATCCCGCTGCAACTCCTCAACCGATTCTAAACGATATAAACCTAGAGCTACCAGCACAAAAGCTAGGATTAATTGTTGGTGCGAGTGGTTCGGGTAAAACTACAATTTTAGAGATTTTGGCGGGCTTGGCAGAACCTACTAAAGGAAAAATATTCTGGCGTACCAAGCAGCTAACGGATCTAGAACTGCAGCAGTTAGCGGGACTGGTGTTTCAGTTTCCCGAACGGCATTTTTGTGGTGGGACGATCTTAGAAGAATTGCGCCTGGGTCATCCCGAATTAGATTTAAAAAGAGTGAGAGATGCTTTAGGCGAGGTAGGATTAGAAGATATATCTTTACAGATATCGCCTCACGCCCTTAGCGGAGGACAGCAGCGTCGTTTAGCCCTGGCGGTACAGCTAATTCGTCAGCCAAATGTTTTGATGCTAGATGAGCCTACCGCGGGATTAGACTGGTCAATGCGAATCCAGTTAGCCAAGCTGCTTTCTAAGTTAAAACAGCATTGGACTCTATTGGTGGTAACTCACGATCCAGTGGAATTAATTGAAATAGCCGATCGCTGTTGGACGATCGAGCGTGGCGTTTTACAATCAATTGAGCCAACCGCCTTGAACCGATAATTCTATAAGCTTATGAGTCAAATCGATACAAACAGGTTGCCCGCCATGAATGAGGTATGGTCAGAAACTCTCAACTGGCAGCCAAATGAGCTTCAGGAGCAGCTATTTCAGCAGGTCTATCAAGAAGTGCTAGCAGGAAATCGCGTTCAAAACCTGACTCGCATTACCGAACCTAGTGACTTTTGGGAAAAGCATCTTTGGGATTCTCTTGCGGGAATTGTTGGTCTAGAAGAAATCCTGTCTTACAAACTTCAAGTAATTGATATTGGTACGGGAGCGGGTTTTCCTGGCATTCCTCTAGCGATCGCTTTTCCCCACTGGAAGATTACTCTTCTCGACTCTACCCGCAAGAAGATTAACTTTGTCAACGACCTAATCGATAAATTAAAGCTTGATAATGCTACGGGTATCATTGCCAGAGCCGAGTCTTTGGGCAGAATTCCTGGCGATCGCGCTAGCTACGATCTGGCTCTAGTCAGAGCCGTAAGCAAACCTGCCGTATGTGCTGAATATGCCCTACCCTTTGTTAAAAGAGGTGGTTTAGCTATTCTCTATCGAGGACACTGGAGCGACGAGGATACAGAAAGTTTAGCCGTAGCAGCCGAACAGTTGGGCAGTAAGATCGAACTGATTCATCCTTGGGGTACTCCCCTTAGTAATGGCGTGCGCCACTGCATTTATCTTCGCAAACATTCCCCTACACTAAAAAAGTTTCCCCGCGCCGTAGGTATACCAGAGAAAGAACCCCTTTCAGTAGTTGAAAATTAGTGAACGCTGGGTAAGCTGTCTGGCATTCAATTTATCTATTAGGGCTGGCTAGGAGACGGGGAGAGGATTTTACGGTTGGTTTTCTAATGAAAAAAGTGCAGTTTGAATGCACATCAGCTCATAAAAATCGGCTATTCACCATGGGTGGGAAGTTCAGAGAAACTAAAACTAGTCAACTACTAAAAATACTTAATTTATGCTTCGGCACTAAATATAGATCGGTATAACGATCGCATTTGTTCGATATTTTTTAATTTGAAAGCCTGAAGATGTTTTAAAAGCTAGAAGTGAAAAGCTACTCTCAGCAATTAGCTGTATTAACGCGAACTAAGGTGACGATGACATCGCACGATCGCTTTTCTATAACTATTAAAAGTGCAGCAACTTGCCACTACGAATGGATAAACATCTACTATTTATTAATAGAAGCGTTTGGCTTTAGGCATTTTTTAGCAGATACAAAGAATAATGAGCGATCGAGTAGATGTAGTGGTAATTGGTAGCGGGATTGGCGGACTGTGCTGTGCAGCGCTGCTGGCAAAGTATGGTTATCGGGTGGCGGTATGCGAGAGCCATGCAATTCCTGGGGGTGCAGCCCATAGTTTTGAAAGAGAAGGCTATAAGTTTGATTCGGGACCATCTTTGTATTCTGGTTTGTCCTCTAGTCCCACAAACAATCCTCTGCGTCAGGTACTAGATGCGATCGACGAAGATTTGGCCTGGGCAAACTACGATGTTTGGGGCTGTCGGATTCCTGAAGGGGATTTTAATGCTTACGTTGGTGCAGATCATTTTTGTGAGGTGCTACGGGAGTTTCGGGGAGAGAATGCCGTAATTCAGTGGCAAAAACTTCAGGCGGAAATGAAACCCCTGGCAGAAGCGGTTAACGCTTTGCCTCCTCTAGCTATGCGCTTCGATCTGGGAGCAGCAATTAGTATGGGTCAATATTTGCCCAGTACTCTCAGACATTTGCCCAATATTTTGCGGATGACAGGACCATTTAGCAAGATTATGGATGGGGTAGTAACAGATCCCTTTATTCGCAACTGGATGGATTTGTTGAGCTTTTTGCTGTCTGGCTTGCCAGCCGACGGCACTGTGGGGGCAGAAATGGGGTTTATGTTTGCCGAGTGGTACAAGCCTGGAGTGCAGCTAGATTATCCAATGGGAGGCAGTGGCGCGATCGTCGATGCTTTGGTGCGGGGATTGACTAAACGGGGTGGAGAGATTATTTACAATGCCCACGTAGAGGAAATATTAGTTGAGAATAATCGTGCTGCGGGAGTGCGCCTACGCAACGGTCAGGAAATTAGAGCCAGTCAGGCTGTAGTTTCCAATGCTTCGATCTGGGATACTGTGCCGATGATTCCTGAAGGAGTATTACCTAAAAGTTTTGTCAAAGAGAGAACCGACATTCCTGAATGCGCCAGCTTTATGCACCTACATTTAGGTATCGACGCAACGGGTTTAGAAGATTTGGAATGCCACTATATTGTGGTTAATGACTGGGAGAAAGGTATCACTGCACCGCAAAATGTCGTTGTCATGTCTATTCCTTCGGTTTTAGATCCAAGTCTTGCTCCTGCTGGCAAACATGGCATTCATGTCTATACTCCTGGTAATGAACCCTACGAAATTTGGGCGGGATTAGATCGTCGCAGTGAGGCTTACAAACAGCTAAAGCGGGAAAGGGCAGAAGTTATGTGGCAAGGACTAGAACGAGTCATTCCCGATATTCGCGATCGCGCCGAACTAACTCTAATTGGAACTCCTTTGACTCACAAACGCTATCTTCGCCGACATCACGGCACTTATGGTCCAGCCCACCGCGCGGGTAAGGCTTTATTCCCAGGCTCTACTACTCCTCTGGCTGACTTACTCTGCTGTGGGGACTCTACCTTTCCTGGTATTGGGATTCCTGCCGTGGCTGCCAGTGGTGCGATCGCCGCTAATACGATCGCCCCATTGTCAAAGCATTTGGAAATTTTAAACTAGGATTGCACCTATTCTCATTCAGTCTTAATAGGTTCGCTTGGCAGTTGCGAGACGAGAAATGATGCTGGTGACTACAACCAACATGACCAGAATAAAAGCTGCTGCCCAGGCTAATTCTTGCTGATTTTGAAAGGGGACGATCGCGAAGTTGTAAACTAATACCGATAAAGAGGCAGTTGGTTCGACCAGTAGCTCATCCCAGTTGGGCCAAAATTGGGTAAATAGGGCGGTAAAAAGCAGGGGTGCAGTTTCTCCCGCAGCGCGAGCAATCGCAAGAGTAATACCTGTAATAATAGCAGGAAGAGCAGCAGGCAAGACTACCTGTAGCACCGTTTGGTATTGATTTGCCCCAATACCTACCGAAGCCTGGCGTACATCTTGGGGAACTAGCTTGAGAGATTCATCGGTGGTACGCACAATAATTGGTAGCATTAGGATTGACAAAGCGAATCCACCAGCCCAAGCAGAATACTCTTTGAAAGTTAGCACTACCGCAGTATAGGCAAATACCCCGACAATAATTGAGGGAACTCCACTCAAAACATTAGTAGCAAAACTAATCCATTGTTTAATCTTGACGATTTGTCTCCTATCTAATTTTGGGAGAACAGCTATGGCGAGCAAACTCAACAAGCCGATAATGATAATGCTGCCAAGAATGCTAATTAGAATTTTTATCCCTAGCCAGGAGAAAAACACGCACAAAGCAACGGTGGTGTTTGTAGCGATAAAAAGAATCCAGTCATATGAGTGGCTTTTATTAATTTCTGAGAGATAGATTGCTGCCATTACTCCTAGGGGAATGCTAATTAACGCCCCAATCCCCACCATCAAAACCGTTCCTAAAATGGCGTTACCAAAACCACCGCCTTCTACTAAGGGAGGGGGGGGCAACTCGGTAAAGACTGAGGCAGACAAGGAGCTAACTCCTTTGGTAATTAGATAGCTCAGAATAATGAAGAGGGGAATAATTGCCAGCAAGGTAAATAAGCCAGCAATCCCGCTCATAATCAGACCGAATAGAGTGCGGGGAGAAGTAGGATTGCGCTTGAGGCTAATAGCTCCATAGCCCGATTTTTCAAGGTTTGGGATAGTCATTATTTTATTGTTTGTATTGGCGATTGCTCTAGTTTATTTCCAGCTATATTTTTTGTAGTCTTGTTACTAATAGTTGAGCTAAAACGTTTATGACCAAAGTAATAAAAAATAAAATCAGGGCTGCATACATTAAAGCCGATACCTGTAAACCGCTAGCTTCGGCAAACTGATTGGCCAGCAAAGACGAAACTGTATTAGACGGAGCAAAGATTGAGGAGCTAACTCTATTGGAGTTGCCAATTAGCATCGTCACCGCCATTGTTTCACCCAAAGCTCTACCAAGAGCCAGCATAATTCCACCAATAATGCCCGAAGAGGCAGCAGGTAAGATTATTTGAATAATTGTCTCCCAGCGAGTCGCTCCCAAACCTACCGCAGCCTGACGCATGCCAATATCGACGTTGGTAATGGCATCTCGACCAATAGCAGCAATGGTGGGCAAAATCATCACCGATAGAATCAGAGCAGCAGGCAGCATTCCTGGTCCTCTTAGGGGGGTAAAGCCTTTAAGAAAGGGAATCAAAACAAAGATTCCCCATAGACCGTAAACTACACTAGGAACGGCTGCGAGTAGCTCGACCAAAAATACAATGATTCTTTGGACTGCGGGGGGTAGGTAGTCCTCGCTCAAGAAAATTGCTACTCCCAAACCAATGGGTACAGAAATTGCCAAGGCAATGAAGGAGCTGACCAATGTGCCGTAGATCGCGGGCCAAACTCCATACTGACTTTTGACAGGATTCCAGCTGCTAGTTGTTAAAAAGCCTAGACCAAATTCTTTGATAGCAGGCATGGCTGCAATTGCCACCTGAACCGTAATCCAAACCAAAACTCCAGCGATCGCAAATGCCAGAAGTTTAGCGATCCAATAGAAGGCACTATCCAAACTTTTTTCTACTCCCGAACGGGATTCTATTTTTTGCCTCTGATTATTCATAAAATCTAAATAGTTAAACTGCACCTGAGATGATATTTAATTAAGATTAAGCATTTAAAGCATTCAAAATATCCTACTAGTAATTTATTTACACTACTCTGATTAAGCTTGGGTAAAGCCAATATTATGCAAAAGCCTGCTTTCTACGATTGAGAGTACGACCATCAAAGTCCTAAGAATGTAAGGGAATGGTTAGTAGAGGCAGCAAAAGCAAACACAACCAACTCCAATGATGCCATCGATGCCGATCGACTAGTTCCGTTTGACTGGGATTTAATAAAGAGTCGATTCTCTCTTGAAGACGATTGCCAATTTGAGCATCATTAAGGCTAGCGCACCAGATGGGAGATTCTAAAGGCGCTTGAGCGATCGCTAATAAAGATTCTGCTAGGAGAAGAAAATCAACGGATTCTGCAGCTTGACGATCTGCTCGTAATTCTCTCAACAGCAGAAGTTCCTGCCACAACTTTTGTGTATTTGGTAGCCAAAAACTAAAATTACGAATCCAGCCCAGCCAGAAAAACCAAAAGGTATCTCTATATTTAGCATGAGCCTGTTCGTGAGCTATTACTGCTGCTAAATGCTCTTCATCTAAAGCCTCTAATAGACCCTTGCTGACAATCAGCTCCGACTTCCAGAAGCCAATCTGAGCGCTGTAGGGTAGCTCTAAGTCCAAGACTCTAGCTGTTGTGTCACCGATCTGCTGTTGGGGGTAAAAGTTGATTTGGCGTAGTGAGCGATCGCCCCGAACGGCTAACTGTAGTAAACAGATATTGGCGTATAGGATCATCCCCCCTGAAATCAAACAGCCTACAGAACCTGCCTGTATTCCTAACATCTGACCATGACAGCCCATATAGATGATTGTCGCAGCAGTTATCAACATGAGTAATCCAGGGAAACAAAATAAAAACAGAGTTCGATACCAACGTCTCGACCACGTTCTGTCCTGCGGAACACTTCGATACCGAAGAGCAATAGAGAGAATAACAACAATTAAAATTGCTAGTAAATGCATTATTGCTGCTCCTCCCTCTGACGACGAATGTTATTGAGGCGAGACGCGATCGCTTCTATTTGCTCTAGGCTTGCAGTATCCAAACTATCAGCAAAAGCTGCTACCACATCTGGATTACTGACTGCTAAAAAGCCGTTAAGCTGTTCGTAAGAACGCAGTACCTGGACCTGTTCTCGGGAAACTAAGGGATGCCAGGAAAAGGCACGTCCTTTCTTACTACATTTAAGCCAGCCTTTCTTGGTCAATCTTTGCATTACCGTAGTGACTGACGTATATGCTAATTCGCGATCTGGATCTTTTAAAATTTGTTCGTGAACGTTTTTGACTGTTGCCACTTGCAAATTCCAGATGATATCTAATATTTCAGATTCTAATGGACCTAAAGACAGCTTTTTAGGTCGATATTGAGGTAATGATGCCATTAATTACAGGGTGACGAAGCAATGTATTTACAATCTTACCTGAAGGGTGATTGCTAATACTTGGTTTTTAATGATTATGTCGGGCAGATTTAGTGGCTTGAGGATAATTAAAATTGGGGAGGATCGACTAACAAATCGACAGCATCATACTTATTTTATCGCGTTGTCTAACTCTTAACTCTTTAAGTTTAAACTGAGTCTAACTCAAGACTAAATAGCTAATTTACCGTTTTCAAAAGATGCCGGATATTTAGCAACTTATTTAATAAATCTTAAGATATTTTCTATTTTAGAAAACTACTTTGCCATGAAGAATTGGTACGTACAACTATCTCTGCTTGTGGCTGCTGCTGCTTCCATCTGGATCGAGCCACCCCTTGCTGTTGCTAACAGTTTAGTGCCGGAAGTCGTTGAATGTCGCGAACTAAATGCTGCTTACGAAAAAATATACAGTTTTGAAACGGAAAATTATTATATAAATGTTTGTCAGTTAGACAGTAATTTTTATTATCACCGCCAATCAAAGCTGAACAGCAGCGGTAGCATTTTAGTTCCCGCGCGGACTGTGTTTCGAGGAAATGTTTTCAAGGCTACCGTGGGCAAAATAACCTATTTTGTCGGTGTCGATAGCGATCGCCACTATTCTTCAGTGATGCTTAACAATAACGAAATCGTATTTGAACCAGAGATCGAATCTTCTCTCTCTTCCGTCCAAAATCTAGTAGAGGTGGACGACCGCAGCCTGCAAAATGCCAGTTTGGAGTTAGACAGCCTTTCAGAAGACACAGAAGCGACTTTGATTTGCGCTAGAGATAAATCGGCAGATCATCCTTATTTAGAAGGTTGGCAAGAACTAATTGGTAAGTCAACTAGATCTGTTGACAAATATGCACAGAAAAATGGTCACGACTTTGATTACAACCGAGAAATCAATGCTAATTTAGCCTCGATTGAAACAGAAGATGGCGCGACGATCGATCTTGGTATTGCTCCTGCTCTAGAGATTGTGGAGCGGGTTTGCATTCAGTCTGCTAAAGAGAGTGAATAATAACCGAATTCTGTGCCAATCTCAAGTACCAAATACTAAGGCTGTCCTAAATTGTAACCATTCGCAGACTTAGGTATATTAATTGCTGGCTTGTTTAACGCAACCGCTAGCATAACCGTATCTGTCTGGCTTTCTCTAAGATTGGGTGATGCCAATCTCAAATCCCCCGAACCAATCCCTGGAATCAGAACACCAGCTCCAGCTACAATAGACGCTGCGATCGCACTACCCGCTATTAATAATCGACGATGGCGCTGGCGACGATCCAAAGACTCAAATACTTTGTTGGTAATTTCTCCCACCGATTGATTGCTGGGGGGGGCTGCTAAATTCTGCATTTGCCCCTGTAGGGTCAACATACTAGTATAAATCGCCTTCAGCTCTGGATCGCTATCGAGCCAGGTCTGAACCTGAGTCTTTTCTGCGGTCGATAGCTCTCCATCCAAATAAGCGCTAATCAGCTCAAAGCGTTTGTTCGCAACTGCATCTTCCGAGTCAGCAGCAAAACGATCGGGGTCAAAATCTTCAAATTGAGATGTCATTGTGACGTTACCGTAATAAAAGGCGATAAAAATAAAAATATTAAAATAATTAAATTGGTAGAAAACCAATTTAGCCAAAACTAGTTTTCAACCTAATATCTGAATGTAGTTTTATAAAACGACTGATAAAAAATTGATGCCTATCTATCAGCGCTATTTAAATACTGTTTCTCCAATTGTTACCAATCTACTCTTCATCAAGATAGTTTTGCAAGACGGACTGCAGTTTTAGTCTGGCTCTAGCAATGCGAGATTTTACCGTACCCAAGGATACTCCTGTCATCTCGGCAATTTCTTCATAGGGTAGTCCTTCAATTTCTCGGAGGACGATAGTCGTGCGGAAGGTTTCGGGTAGCTGAGCAATAGCCTGCTGTAGATGCTCGTAAAATTCTCTGGTTGCCAAATCATCGCTGGGACTAGGAGCGCGATCGGGAAGTTCCCAACTCATTTCGCCATCTGCAACATAGCGAGGTGCGTCCAAAGATAGGGGAGGACTCATCCGTTTACGCTTGCGTAGCTCATCGTAAAAGAGGTTGGTAGCAATACGGCTCAACCAGCCCCTAAATTTAGCTGGATCTTGAAGGCGATTAATATTGCGATAGACTCTAATCCATACTTCTTGAGCTAAGTCTGCTCTTTCCTGCCAATCTGGAGCGAGGTGGTAGAACAGACGATTGAGGTGAGATTGATATCTCCGCACTAATTCTGCAAAAGCTACTTTATCGGGCTGGGCATCTGCTTGGCAAAAGACAATAAGCTCGTAGTTGGAGAGTTTTTCAGGAGAGACAAAGCGTCGATCGCTCATCTTAGCTTTTGACGAGAGGCTCGAGTTTGACCATGATGCAGAAAGAGATAGACTCATGTACTTAATTAACCTCAGTATAGACTTTCTGTATGTTCTTCTAGACTAAAAAATAATTACAAAAGTTCCTTAGGGATCGAGTTCGGTTCTGCCGAGCCTACTTAAAATCAGAGTTTACAGGCTAAATATTCTGTTCGTAGCTGGGAGCGTAGTCTTTAAGTAGGCTACTTAACTGACCTGCCATATTTGATTCATTCTTGTTGCCAATTGCCTGACGTTCGGGAAAAAATTCTGGTCGATCCAAATAGCGGGAGATCGCTTCTGTAACCTGCTTTTGAATCAGGCTTTGCATTTCTTGTTTGGCTCGCTGACGCTGATAGTTGGCTCCTTCTTCGGTGGTGGCATATAGGGGCGGTAAGCGATTGAGGGCATAGGCAGCAATGTCACCAACGTCGAGAGAAGAATCGCTGGTCTGTTCGATTTCCGCCACGCGAGTAATAGCTTCGCTCAAAACTAGCTCTTCCATGACGTTAATAAACTGCTTGCGCGGGACGGCTACCACCTCTCCCGTAAGTAGAGAACCCATCAGCTTATCTAGAGCCATATATTCTTCTACCGATAGCTCTGCTGCCGTATCACAAATTCTACCCACTTCAGCTTCCATGCTGGGAGTAAGATAGCCATCTTGCAGAGCTTGTTCGACAATTGAATTAATTCCCATAGTTAAAATTAGATAGTGATAGACGAATTCAAATTGAGCTAATCCTCCGCACTATCTTAATCTCTATTTCCCAGGATCGGAAAGATATTCACCCAAAGTGAGATTTTAAGCAAAATCATCGGGTATTCCTGTCCGGTTGAATTGTTTAATTGCCCTTTTGGCTGGAATTATTTTTTTACTCGATCGCACTAAAGCGCCAGGGAACTGGATCTACCGCTATCTGATTCACATATAGACCCCAGTGGAGATGAGGTCCTGTCGAAGCGCCAGTCGAACCGATCGTGCCAATTCTCTGACCTGCCTTGACCATCATTCCCTCGGTAACGTTGATGTCTTGCAGATGCATAAAGATGCTTAGTACTCCCTGTCCGTGATCGAGACCGACTACATTGCCGTGAACGTGAAAGCCAGCATTTTCCTTGCCGACTAGGCGAATCTTTCCTGCTGCTGGCGCAACTACAGGAGAGCCATAACCACCTGCGTAGTCTACTCCTTTGTGATAGTAATCTTGAGCAAAGACATTATTGTAGTAACGGCGAATGCCAAAGCCTGTTGAAACGCGACTGGGGTTGGGGCGTCCAAAAGAACCCTGCCAAAATTTTTCAGGCGTAACTAAGTTTTTAAACGCTGCAACCTTTTCCAGCTCTAAGGGAGTTGCAGGACGGGAAGCCTTGCCGCTCAACCAAATTCGTTGAATCGGAAAAGCTTTGTTTTTTAACCATACGCCAATTTGACTGGTTCGATTATCTCCCCGTACCTGCACGGTCATTTTTCCAGGGGTGTTGAGAGGTGAGGTAGGAACAAAAGCGCGATATTTGCCGCCACTTCTAAAGACCGGATATTTTTGCTGTTCGACCTGGACTACTGGAGGAACGTTAGGATCGTCGGTAGTAATGATGACTGAGACTGTATCTCCCAACTGTGGAGCTGGAGGTGAGATCTTCACTTCTAAAGCTTTAGCGGGTTGAGCGATCGCCAAGAGTAAGGTAGTCGCAATTCCTGTTAAGCTGGGTCGGAAACGATCGAGCATACTAAATGTGGGGCTAGCGTTTGCGATTAAATATCAACCTAGAGTTTATTTTAGCTCTAGCAAAATTGGGTTGATTGTTGCGAATTATGATTATCGATCGCAGAAAGGTAACAAGTTTTTTGTAGGATATGGAAGTGAGGCAGTTTTCGTTGCTAATCTCCAGGGACGAAGATCGGCAAAATTAGCGTAAATTTCTGCGGGGATGATTTTTAATCACAAGTTTTTATAGATGAGTACTTCTAAATCCGTAGTGCAGCAGTTGCTCGATAGCTGCACGGGTTGGCGACCGCAAATGTATTTCAAGTCCTCTTTAACCGCGCTGTCTCATGCGATGGAAGATCTGGTCTTGAATGATGATGATTCACCGCTTGTAATTGCTAGCTTTCAACGAGAACGCTTTTACCGTCAAGAATCTCATCGTTATCGTCGCATCGCGAATAAATCCAATCACGTCTACGTCCTAGCTGCGCCCGAAACTGATTTTAGTGATGGTTCGCTTGATTACGAAACTATTGCCTTTGAACCCACTGATGCTCTGGCTCAAGAATGGCATTTGGTGATTATCGGACAGCACTATACTAGCTGTCTGATTTGTCGCGAGCGCAACGTGCCTACGGCTGAGAATAAATATGTTTTAGAGATGGACACAAATCGGCGTTTTGAAGGAATTTGGACGTTTGACCGTTCCGTTACCGTCAAGGCAGGCAAGATTATGCTCGACAGAATTGCTGCCTATCGTCCAGAACTCGCTCAAAAAATAGACAAGGCTCAACGTCTTTATATTAAATCCACCTCAGCCAAAAAAAAGAGCAAGGCTCAACTAGAATCTCCTCTAGCCAATCCCGACCCCTTTGTCCAAAGGCTCGTGACCTATCTTCAGGCTAGTCAATACAAACTGTTAAAAGCGAATAAAACTCTGGCGATCAAGCAGCAAAAAGAGCAGCTAGTTAATTCTGTAACCAACGCGGTTCGGCGATCGCTTAACACCAAGCAAATTTTGCAGGTGGCGGTACAAAAACTTGGAGAAGGAGTTGGAGTCTGTCGCTGCATTATTTATCGCTGTCACGAGGATGATGCGGTGGCAACGGTAGATCGAGAATTTACCAGCCCTGGGATTGAGTCCGTTCGCGGTCATCAGTGGCAGCTAGCTAATAATCCTCTCTTTGCAGAGGCGATCGCCACTACGGAAACGGTGAGCGTTGACAATACCCTCGAAGATGAACGTCTGACCAAACTTGCAGAAGAAATGGGTACGGGAGAGTTCTTTGAAAATTTAATTCAAAATTATTCCATTTCGTCCTGGCTGCTCGTACCCATTTTCTATCATGGAAAACTGCTGGGAGTTATGGAGCTGCACCACTGTGAGGCAGAGCCGATTGCCTGGCAAGCTGACGATATCGATCTGGTTGATGCGATCGCTACTCAGGTGGGTATTGCTCTAATTCAAGCGGAAGCCTATGCGGATTTAGAAGACCTCAACGAACAGCTAGAGGCTTTAGACCGCACTCGTTCCAATTTGGTTGCGATCGTCGGTCATGAGCTGCGAACTCCCCTGTCGACAATTCAGGTTTGTTTAGAAAGTTTAGCTAGTGAACCCGATATGGAATCGGAATTGAGTCAGATCATGCTCGATACGGCATTAAAAGATGCGGAAAGGATGCGTAATCTCGTTCAGGACTTTTTGACTCTCTCACGTTTGGAAGGGGGCGGAGTAGAGTGGAACATCGAAACTCTCTCTGTTACAGAATGTATCGATCTGGCAATTAGTAACGTCAAAGCTCGCAATCTCGAACATTCTAGCCCTCAGATCGACAATCTTACTTCTCCTGACGATCTACCCCTAATTGAAACTGATGGTGAATGGCTGGTAGAAGTCTTAGCAAAACTGTTAGATAATGCCTGCAAGTTTACTCAGGCAGATGGCATAATTACGATCTCTGTACGTACAAATGGCGGTAAGACTTTAGAGGTAACGGTGGCGGATACGGGCAGGGGTATCGAAACCAGCAGCCTGGAAACCGTGTTCGATCGCTTTTATCAAGAAGAAGGAGCATTACGACGCAGCGCGGGAGGGACGGGGTTGGGTCTAGCTATCTGTCGTCAGGTAGTCAAAAACTGGGGAGGAGAAATTTGGGCAGAGTCCCCTGGTAAAGATCGGGGCAGCATCTTTCACTTTACTATTCCTCTCAAGGCAACAAAGCACAAATCACCGCCCTCAAATTCTCTATCTGCCAAATATCAGGCAAGCATCAGGAAAAGTAATAAAAAGCAATAGAATTTAAAACTGTTACAGTTTTTGACACACTGACAATATTGCCACAACGCCAATGATAGGATGCGCTAAATACCTTTAATTGAGGATTTTTATTAACATGGCAGAAGAAATCAAGCTTTCTGGGAAGACTCCCCAGTTTGGTGGTAGCACTGGTGGCTTACTAACCAAGGCAGAAGTAGAAGAAAAATATGCGATTACCTGGACGAGTGGTAAAGAGCAGGTCTTTGAAATGCCGACTGGTGGCGCAGCGATTATGAATGAAGGAGAAAATCTACTTTATTTATCCCGCAAAGAACAGTGTTTGGCACTGGGCGCGCAGTTGCGTACTAAGTTTAAGCCTAAAATTCAGGACTACAAGGTCTACCGCATTTTCCCCAGTGGCGAAACTCAATATCTGCATCCTGCAGATGGCGTGTTCCCCGAAAAAGTAAATGAAGGGAGAGAATATAACGGCAAGAAAGATCGTCGTATCGGTCAAAATCCTCAGCCAGCTACGATTAAGTTTTCTGGAAAAGCACCTTACGAGGTATAGCCAACAACAGATAACATTAAGAAGGATTGAGAATGAACTATGTTTATATCTTGTCCTTCTTTTTTTGTGAGCATTTTTTTCGGCAGCTAATTTAGATTTTCTACTTTCTAACTTTGACCATATGATCTTCCCTAACTTTGACCAGTTTACCGAACTAGCGCAGCAAGGTAATTTTGTCCCTGTCTACCAAGAATTAGTTGCCGATTTGGAAACTCCCGTGTCGGCTTGGTACAAAGTATGTGCGGGTCAACCCTATAGCTTCCTTTTAGAATCGGTCGAGGGGGAAGAAAAGCTCGGTCGCTATAGTTTTTTAGGCTGCGATCCGATGTGGGTATTGGAGGCGAGAGGAGAAACTACTACTCAGACCCATCGCGATGGTTCGAGTCAAGAATTTAAGGGAAATCCTTTTGATATTTGTAACGAATGCCTGGAGTCGATTAAACCCGTCAAGCTGGCACAGCTTCCTCCTGGTATCGGTGGTTTATTTGGGGTTTGGGGTTACGAACTAATTCGCTGGATCGAGCCGCGAGTCCCCGTTAATGAGATCGAATCTGAAGACCTGCCCGATGGGGTCTGGATGCAGGTAGACAATCTAATTATTTTCGATCAGATCAAGCGTAAGATTTGGGCAATTTCTTATGCCGATCTACGAGATGGAAATTCAATCGAGCAGGCATATCAGCAAGCCTGCGATCGCGTTACCAAACTGATGCTCAAGCTGCAGTTGCCTTTGCCTATTGAAGCAAAAACTCTGGCCTGGACAAACCCAGAGCGATCGAGCGCCTCAGAAGAAGGAGGTTTAGTCTACTGTAGCAATACGGATAAACAGCTATTTTGCGATAATGTCAATCGAGTTAAAGACTATATTCAGGCGGGAGACATTTTTCAGGCGGTCTTGTCCCAAAGATTATCTACCGTCTATAAGGGACATCCTTTTAATCTCTATCGCTCTTTACGTCTAGTAAACCCCTCTCCCTACATGAGCTACTATCAGTTTGGCGACTGGCAGCTGATCGGCTCTTCTCCTGAAGTTATGGTAAAAGCCGACCTCAAGGAAGATGGCAAGCTTACTGCCACCCTAAGACCGATTGCTGGTACTCGCCCTCGCGGTCAAAGCAAGCAGCAAGATGAGGCTTATGCAGCCGATCTGTTGGCAGATCCGAAGGAGGTCGCAGAACACGTAATGCTTGTAGATCTGGGTCGTAACGATTTGGGGCGTGTCTGTGTCAAAGGCAGCGTCACGGTTGATGAACTGATGACGATCGAGCGCTATTCCCATGTCATGCACATTGTCAGTAATGTAGTCGGCGAGATTGAAGCTGATAAAACTGCCTGGGATCTGCTCAAAGCCTGTTTTCCTGCGGGGACAGTTAGTGGCGCGCCCAAAATTAGAGCGATGGAAATTATCAATGAACTAGAGCCAGAAAGACGAGGTCCTTATTCTGGAGTATATGGCTATTATGACTTTGAAGGACAGCTCAACAGCGCCATTACAATTCGGACAATGATCGTTCGCCCCTATCAAGAAAACCAGTGCCTCGTATCCGTACAGTCTGGGGCAGGAATGGTAGCCGATTCAGTTCCCGAATCAGAGTATCAAGAAACCTTAAACAAAGCTAAAGGTTTGCTCGAAGCAATTAGAAGTATTAATTGATATTGGGTGTCAAGCTAAATAGAATTGAAAAGTTAAAACAGCAAATATTGTCAATTAGCTATTGTTCTGCAGCCAGTTTCAAGTATCTAAAGTAACAATACTTGCCCTCAACAAATAACTTTTGGTATCAGAACATACTTTTAAAAACAATTTTTTAGGTTGTGCTAATTTCTGCTGAATTTTTGGGCAAAATAGGGCTGAAATAAATCGCTTAACTTAAATAAGCATTTTGATTTTTTATCCTAATTTTAGTGAGGTTAAACTAACTACCCAACAGCGATCTTAAATTAAAAACTGTGATGGGGCGATCGCTCTATCCTAGATACATCTTAATTTAATCGCTAAAATGAGTTTATTAAGTTTAATTTTGATAACGATTTAAATTTTCCGCATCAAAAACACCTGTATTTATAAGCCATATTAATAAACGAAGATTGATGACTGAACTAACTCAAGATTTGTCCTTGGCTCAAGCTCGCTCTCTCATGGATAGTTATGCTTTCGATCTGGGTCGCGATAACGTTGAAAAGCTCTTAGAGTACTGGCTAAATCTGTATCACGCTAACTGGATTCGACTGGCAACTATCGAAGCTCTATATCTAGGGCGTTACAAAGCTATTTCAGTCGAACATATTCTCAACGTATGGCTGAGGATCGGCACTCCTAATCCTCACTTTACCTATGAATTTGAACGATTGATCTGTCGGAAGCTGCCCAAACATCTCAGCGATCTATCAGACTTGACCGCTAACGCCGTTAAGCTGGATGCTAGCTCGTATCAATCCAAATCTGAGGTGTCAGATTCTAGCCAGCAGCTAGCTGGTAATATCGCCACTGCTACCTTGACTGAGGAAAGTTTGAACTTAGAACGAGCGTTCAACCAATCCAATACCTCACCGTCGAACGCTCCTTTGATGTCTACCTGGGATATATCTTATAGCTCAAGATGGTCAGACTTTGCGACTGGCAGCAAGATCATCCACCAGTTTATTCCTCTGCCAGACGTGTCTTCATTCTTTGCCCGACTAAAAACATTTGGCGAAGAAAAATAGCAAGGACAGCGATTTACATTACAATATGTAAAGTAAGTGCTGTTCGGAAATCAGGAATTTAATGCGCGTAGCAATTGTTGGAGCAGGGTTAGCAGGCATGGCGACAGCCATCGATCTAGTTGATACTGGTGCGGAAGTAGAAATATATGAGTCTCGTCCATTTGTGGGGGGGAAAGTCGGTAGCTGGATCGACAAAGACGGCAATCATCTAGAGATGGGGCTGCACGTTTTTTTTGGCTGCTACTACAATTTGTTTGGTCTGATGGCAAAAGTCGGGGCTTTAGATAATCTTCGCCTCAAGCAACATACCCACACCTTTATTAACGAAGGAGGGAGAGTTGGCGAACTAGACTTTCGTTTTCTGACTGGTGCGCCATTTAACGGGCTAAAGGCTTTCTTTACAACATCTCAGCTCAACCCAGGAGACAAAGCAGCTAATTCTTTAGCATTGGGAACTAGTCCGATTGTCAGAGCTTTGATCGATCCAGAAGGGGCAATGAGAACCATTCGCGATTTAGATTCAATTAGCTTTGCAGATTGGTTTCGTAGTCACGGAGGAAACAACGGCAGCTTGAGAAAGATGTGGGATCCAATTGCCTACGCACTGGGTTTTATCGATACGGAAAATATCTCCGCTCGCTGTATGTTAACCATTTTTCAGTTTTTCGCCACCAAAACTGAAGCTTCAGTACTCAGAATGTTAGAAGGTTCTCCGAGTGAATATCTTCATAAGCCTATTGTGGATTACCTAGAAGCAAGAGGAACGAAAATTCATACTCGCCATCGAGTCAAAGAAATTTTGTATGAAGATGCGGGTGACAAGACCAAGGTTACAGGGATGGTAGTGAGCAATGGGGAAACAGAATCGACTGTTCGTGCTGATGCTTATGTCTGTGCTTGTGATGTACCGGGAATAAAAAAGGTAATTCCACCAGACTGGCGTAAGTGGTCTGAGTTTGACAATATCTATAAATTAGATGCTGTACCCGTCGCCACAGTGCAGTTACGTTTTGACGGCTGGGTAACGGAATTAGATGATGCTAATAGTCGTCAGCAGTTAGAAAAAGCCGTGGGGATCGATAATTTGCTCTATACTCCCGATGCAGACTTTTCTTGCTTTGCCGATTTAGCCTTGACCAGCCCAGGAAACTACTACAAACCAGGAGAAGGTTCTTTACTTCAGCTAGTCTTGACTCCAGGCGATCCCTTTATCAGACAGAAGAACGAAGATATTGCCAATCATATTTTGTCACAGGTTCACGAACTGTTTCCATCTTCTAGAGAGCTGAATATGACCTGGTACAGTGTGGTCAAGCTGGCAGAGTCTCTCTATCGCGAAGCCCCAGGGATGGATCCCTATCGTCCACCACAGCAAACCCCTGTAAGTAACTTTTTCTTAGCGGGTAGCTATACTCAACAGGACTATATTGATAGTATGGAAGGTGCAACTCTATCGGGTAAGCAGGCAGCTAAAGCAATTTTAGCCAACGCCGAACAGTTGAAAGCGGTGGCTGTATAGCGCGCTTCTAGGGGATAATTCAACGCAAGAACGCGTTTTTAAATATGACAGACTGGCTAGAACACACCGTACAAATTGAAGTACCCGTCCCCATCGAATTAGCCTGGGGACTCTGGTCAGATCTCGAACAAATGACAATCTGGATGAAGTGGATTGAATCGGTCAAGATCCTAGAGAATAATCCTGAGTTATCTCGCTGGAAACTCGCTAGCGGAGGCTTTAACTTTACCTGGCTATCTCGGATCGTCCAGGTTGTACCCAAACAGATCATCGAATGGCGGTCGGTAGACGGTTTACCAAATAAGGGAGCAATTCGCTTTTACGATCGCAAAGGAGGAGGCTGTATTGTTAAAATGTCTTTTGCCTATGCCGTACCAGGTATCATCGGTAGGCTAATGGACAATTTAATCGGCGACGTAGTTGAATCTACGGTAATGGCAGATTTAGAGCGATTCAAAGAATACGCAATCGCCCAACACGGCAAAAACAAATAGCTATCAAAGCCGATCGTCGATAATTATTAATTAATCATTTCTACAGCTTTATAGTGCCTTGGTATACAGTAGATTCGATCTGTAATTGGGCAAAATAGATTTAATCGCGATCGCCCTGCATCCTAATGGAAAATATATGCAACCCAAAATTATTATTTGTGGCTTAGGACGCACTGGCTCTAAGATTTATAGTTTACTAAAACAGCAGGGCGCAGAAGTTGTAGCCATCAATCAGAGTGCGACTAATTCTCCTAGTAAACAAATTATTGTTGGCGATCCGCGAGACAATGTAACTCTAATCAAAGCGGGAATTAGGCAGGCTCAAACTCTGGTATTGGTTCATGATGACGATGCTTTCAATTTGGCAATCTTAACCCAGGCTAGGGTACTCAATCCTCAGATTCGAATTATCAACCGTTTATTAAATCATACTTTGGGCGATCGTCTCGATCTCACCTTGCCCGATCACTTTACAATGAGCGTGGCTGCTCTATCCTCCCCTCTATTTACTTTTGCTGCCTTGGGCAATAAGGCGATCGGACAGCTACAGTTGTTTAATCGTACCTGGCCGATTAATGAGGAGCTAATCGATCTCGATCATCCCTGGCTGGGCAAAGATCTCGAAGATTTATGGGTAGATCCCAATCGAATGCTGATCTACTATCTGCCCGTGAATGGAGAAACAGATCTAGTTTCGGCAATTGTCAACAATAAACGCCTGTCGGTAGGCGATCGCTTGATTGTCGGCACAAAACCCCAGGTAATTACCAAACGTCGAACTTGGCAAAAGAAAATATCAAAAGCAATTTTTAATCTGCCTCGCTATCAGCATTATGCTCGACCTGTGACTTTGGTTAGTTTGGCGCTACTGATAATTATCTGCGTAGCGACTCTAATCTATGTCAGCATCAATCTCCAAACTTCTCTTGCTGATGCTCTATACTTCTCCGTGGGTATGATTACTGGAGCAGGCGGTAAAGAAGAGGTTGCAGAAGGGGCAGCCGATTATATCAAAGTGTTTACCGCCATCATGATGATTGTGGGTGCGGGAGTAATTGGCATCTGTTATGCCCTGATTAATGATTTCGTTTTGGGCAGTCGCTTTAGGCAAACTATTGATGCTGCTAGAATCCCACGACATAACCATCATATTGTCTGTGGTTTGGGAGGAATGGGGATTCAGGTGGCGAAGCAACTTCATTCCCAGGGACACGAGGTTGTAGTTATCGAATCCGACCCCAACAACCGCTATATCCGTGCTGCTCGCTCCAAGGGTATTCCCGTGATTGTTGAAGATGCCAGCATGCCTTCTAGTCTCAAGGCGGTTAACATTAAGCGAGCCGTTAGTTTAATTGCCGTTACCAGTCGCGACACGACAAATCTGGAAATCAGCCTGACGGCAAAAGCGATCGCCCCCTACCTCAAAACCGTTGTACGTAGTGGAGATCCCCAGTTTGCTCAGTCGATGCAGGAAGTATTTAAGTTCGATAACGTATTGTCTCCTGTTGAGTTGGCTACCTATTCCTTTGCAGCAGCAGCCCTAGGAGGCAGAATTTTGGGCAACGGTATGACTCAAGATCTTCTCTGGGTAGCTTTAGGTACGATGATTACGCCAAGCCATCCCTTTTGCGGTCGAAGAGTGCAGGATGCTGCTATGAAAAGCGATTTTGTACCTTTGTATCTGGAAAGGTCGGGCTATACCCTTCACGGTTGGCAACTGCTGGAAACATCTCTGCGATCGCAAGATGTTTTATATCTAACCATGCCTGCCAACGTTTTGGATCAGTTATGGCGTACTCCCAATGCTGACGACGACTTACTCGATCGCTTAGAGGGTAGCTTTAGAAATTGATTGTTCTTAAAAATATTACTGGCTGGTATCCTGAATAATTCTGCCATCATCCAATTCCACTAGACGATCGGCAACGTCTAAAATACGGTTATCGTGAGTAACAATTAAAGTTGTACAGCCCTGTTCCCTAGCAAGCTGCTGCATCAATTCCACTACATCTCGTCCAGTTTTACCATCTAAGGCTGCGGTAGGTTCATCGGCTAAAACTATTTTGGGATGAGATACTAATGCACGTGCGATCGCCACACGCTGTTTCTGTCCACCCGACAACTGTTGGGGATGATAGTTGACATGTTCTCCTAATCCCACAGTTTCTAGTAAGGCGATCGCTCTTTGCTCTGCTTCTGAAGCGGGAATGCGGTCGTGCAGTTCCAGAGACATCCGTACATTTTGTTTGGCGGTAAGGGATGCTAACAGGTTGTGAGATTGAAAGATATAGCCAATATTTTTGCGCGTCTGCACCAGCTTATTTTTCTTTGCCCCAACTAATTCTTCTCCAAATACCTGAAGACTACCCGACTGCGGCGATCGCAATCCTCCCATTAGAGTCAACAAAGTAGTCTTTCCCGATCCCGAAGGTCCTTTAAGAATAATCACCTCCCCCGAATTGAGAGTCAGATCGATCTCAAACAAAATCTGCTTTCTAAGCTTTCCTTCACCAAAAAAGTGGTCTAAATTTTGAATATTGACAACTTCGTTGGTCGTTGTCTGTTGGCTATTTACCCTCTGCATGCACTCAAAAGATCGATATGGGATATTTTAATGATAGTTTGCTAGCAATCTGGTTGACAGAAAGCATTAGCGGTTTGCGGTTTGAATAATGTTTGAATCGACAAGCAATCTAGGATTTTCCCAGACAAATGAGATTGAGGAAGGCGATCGCTAAAAGTATTTGTATGCCTATTAGACTAACCTATTTCAATTCTGAGAAAATATTGCTTGCAAACCATGCATTTTTATTAACTTTTCCCAATCTAGTTAAAGTCAAATAACTATAAGCAAGACAAATAGCGCAAAATCAACCTAATACTTAGCTTTAGAGCGACATCATTGATTAAAAACAATATGGAAAAGAATAATTCTCACAGATCTAAAGAGTGGTGGAAAAACAGCGTTATTTATCAGATTTTTCCTCGCACTTTTGCTGATGCGAACGGAGACGGTAGTGGGGATCTACAGGGTATCGCTCAGAGGCTAGACTATCTTAATGATGGCGATTTAGCAAGCGAAACATCAATTCATATCGATGCAATCTGGCTGTCACCGATTAATGAATCCCCGATGTATGACAATGGTTATGATGTCAGTGACTATTGTGCGATCGCTCCTATTTTTGGCGATCTTCAGGATCTTGAAGCTCTAATTGCAAAGGCGCATCAAAGAGAGATCAAAATTATCCTCGATTTAGTTATTAACCATACTTCCGAACAACATCCTTGGTTTAAAGAGTCTCTTACTAGTAAAAATAATCCCAAAAGCGACTGGTATCATTGGCAGGATCCTAGCTCAGAAGGCGATGTTCCCAACAACTGGCTATCCTATTTTGGCGGGACAGCCTGGACTTATTGCGAAACTAGAAAGCAATATTACTACCATACCTTTGATGGCAAACAGCCAGATTTAAACTGGCGCAATCCCAAGGTTAAAGAGGCAATCTATAAAATGATTCGTTTTTGGCTGGACAAAGGAATAGACGGCTTTCGACTCGATGCTTCTAGCGTCTATAGCAAAGACAAAGAATATCGCGATAATCCTGTAAAAGTAAAAGATTCTCAAGAGTTTGATAGCCAACATCATCTCTACGACAAAGATCTGCCCGAAAATCATCAAATTATCAAGGAAATTCGCGCCATTATCGACGAATATGACAACCGCGTATTAATCGGCGAGACTTTTATTAGCAGCGGACTCTACGAATCAGTTATATTTCGTGGGGCGAATAACGATGAACTTCATTTACCCTTTACCTTCGATTTTCCTTTTAGTCCCTGGTATCCAGGACACTTACAAAAAGAAATCATCAAAAAAGAATTGATGACCCTTAAAGATGCCTGGTCGGTATACTTTATCGATAATCACGATCTCGAACGCCATTTATCCCGTTGGGTTGACTGCAGCCTCTGTGATAATCCTGTAGGTATTGCCAAAGCTGCTGCAACGATCCTGCTGACGGTCAAAGGTACTCCTGTTTTATATTACGGACAGGAAATCGGCATGGTAGATAATGAAAATATTCCTTCAAATAAATTACGCGATCGCGCAACTATTGCTCATGAAGGAGAATCCGCTTCTAGAGACAAAGCTCGTACGCCAATGCAGTGGGATAAATCGGCTAATGCTGGGTTTAGCTTTGGCAAAGATGTCGAACCTTGGCTACCTGTCAACGATAACTATACGGAAGTTAACGTTGCCACAGAATTTGACGACAAAGATTCTATTCTTAATTTTTATAAAGCCTTAATTAGAGTTAGAAAAAAAAGCAATGCTCTACAGTCTGGATGTTGGCGCACTTTGATTCATTATCCCTACGAACATTTGGCTTATGTTAGGGAAACAGACGATGAACAGGTGCTGGTGGTTATTAATTTCTCAGGGGAGAAAGAATTAGAAATAAATGAAGATCTAAACTGGGAAAACTGGCAGGTATTATTATCTACCGATTATGAACCCGACCGAGTTATGGATATACCAAAGAAATTAAAGCCATTTGAAACTTCTATTTATCAGAAAAAATAATTTTACGCAGTCAAACTTATGGGTCATACCGTATCTACTTTTTTTATGGCAGCTAACAAAACAGATATTACATTACCAGTTTTAAATTGGCTGGAGGATAGTGATATTTGGAAAATCTTTGAAGATGCTCGCAATCGCCAATCTGATAATATTCTATTCCGACTGTATGGAAAATCTGGTCGTCACCTCAATGATATATTGCAAGTAATAGCTCGCTGTCGCTTAGAATCTCTAAATTTTTTGGGTTTAGATCTACTAGAAAGCGATCCAGGAACAATTCTCCAGGGTTATGAACTAGTAGTTGCTATTCGTTCTCTTACTATTGTTATTGATGAACTGTTGAGTACGATCGATCCATTAATCTGTGTATATGTTGGGAATACAGTTAATAGAGAAAGTATGTTAAAAGCTTTTGATAATTCGCAAATAGACCGAGACTTAGATATAGGCTCTTATCAGGAAGAAGGGTTATTTATTCTGCTCAAATCTCTCCTTTGGGTAATGAATGATGCGTTAGCAAATAATAAGCTCTTTGTCTATTTCATGTTTACAGAATAGCAATTACGAAAAACAATTACTGGCATTTCACAATTAGAAGATGATTGATATGGTAAGGAGATTGAATATTCCCCCGTCTCCTCACCATGCCATATTTAATATTGCAATAAAGTCAATTATCAATAGAGATCGCACATAATATCTGGAATTCTTACTCTAAAACAATTTATAGATACCGATTATAAAACGGAGTTAAAAAAATGTCTGTATTAACAATTCGCCTTCCCGATGATAAACATGAAAGATTGAAAGCTTTAGCTAAAGCAAAAGGCATTAGTGTTAATAACTGTAGTTTAGACTAAAAAAATCATTAGAAAACAATTCAACCAGTTAAAAATAGCTGAATTGTGGATCTAAGCTGGGAAAATAAACTTTAAGCTGTCTCTTTTTCCGATTTTTTAGGGCGGGAATAGCTTTTTTTAGCAATAGGATATGTCTTTTTTT